>Ga0129306_1000017_pt1 | contig 290377 bp, 213 predicted proteins | sample P827metagenome_FD_94438 | JGI IMG/M metagenome (GOLD analysis project Ga0129306, IMG submission 94438) | Capybara group fecal microbial communities from Wisconsin, USA - P827 metagenome | ecosystem: Host-associated > Mammals > Digestive system > Large intestine > Fecal | place: USA: Wisconsin...
GACTCTGAGAACATAGTGGTAATCGATTAAATGTTATAATTTGACACTATAAATTTAATACTTTTATCGCTATGTTCCTATTTAACAATAGATTATATTTATTCTTATATCGAACTCACGTTAGGTATGTATATGCCGAGCATGGTGCATCTATATTTCCGGCCGGGGACATCTATATAACGAGCCGGGGCAAGGGGAGAATAGCTCTCTAAAAGGTAAATGTTGTTCTGTTTCCGGAAGGTCTCAGGATTGAAAAAGCGTGCCTCAACCGGATGTCATATATCTTCTTATTGGGAAGACTGTCCGGTTGAAGCACGCTTCTATAAAACAAGTCTCTTTCTTGGAAAGCTGCCGCTCTCTTTCTTATCCCAGCAGTTCCTTCACTTTGGCAGAGATGGCACGTCCTTCGGCAAGTCCGGCTAATTTTTTACTGGCTACGCCCATCACCTTGCCCATGTCTTTACCGCCGGTGGCGCCTACTTCACTGATAATCTCTTTCAAGGCTGCTTCCAACTCTTCGGGAGACAACTGTTTGGGCAGATAGGCTTCCATCACTTTCACTTGGGCCAGTTCGGCATCTGCCAGGTCCTGCCGGCCTTGCTGTACATAGATCTCGGCGGCATCCTTGCCTTGCTTGGTCAGTTTTTGGATAATCTTCAAAGCGTCTGCGTCGCTCAAGGTATCGTTGGCGCCGGGGGCTGTTTTTGCTTCGAGGAATACTTTCTTTACATTTCTCAAGGTGTCGAGGGCTATTTTATCTTTAGCCTTCATGGCGGTTTTTATGTCTTCGCTGACTTTTTCAAATAAATCCATCTTGTTATTTGCTATTTTGACTATTTACTATTTAAAGAATGGTTTGTGTGTCCGGCAAGATTGTATCAGGCCCGGCACATGGTTGGGCATTATATGCTAAAACCGGATAATTCCCCCTTCGTTGGCTTCCGCCTCGCGGGCAGCCTCGGCAGCAAGTGCTTCTTCGGCGTTGCTCTCGGCTTTCTGCTTGATGGCATTTAGCGTACTCTTGTCACGCAAGTAAGTGGGCGAGTTCTCTACCATGCCGATGATGTCGGCATTATCCAGGTCTTCGGGATTGAAGAGGTAGATGTGGCGACGGCGGTTACGCTGCGACCGTGCATTGACGTCTTTGCCGTAGTACACTTCGCGGCGGCTTCGCTTCTGTTCTTCCTCTTCTTCCAATTCGGCAAGGCGCTGCTGTTCTTCGGCGGTGCGCTGGTTGATGCGGTCGTCCATCTCCTTCATGTGGATGTCCTGAATACCAAACCCGGTGGCGAGCAGGGTAATCTTTACGCTCTGCTCCAACTTGTCGTCTTCCACCATGCCGAACTTTGTCTCGAAGTCGCGGTTGAAGCGGTTCATGAATTCCTTTATCTCGTCCATTTCGCTCATCATCAGTTCGTGCTCACTGCTGTACGAGATGTTGAGCAGCACTTTCTTGGAGTTGAAAATGTCGTTGTTGTTCAGCAACGGCGAGTGTTGAGCGTTGCGGATGGCCATGCTTACGCGGCTGTCGCCTTCGCCGTAGCCGGTACTCATGATGGCTACGCCGCCATCTTTCATCACCGTGCGCACATCGTTGAAGTCGAGGTTTATGATACCTCTCATGGTGATGATTTCGGCAATGCTCTTGGCGGCCACCAGCAAGGTGTCGTTGGCTTTGGCAAAGGCTGTCTTCACGGAGAGGTCGGGATATATCTCGCCTAATTTCTCGTTGTTGATGACGAGCAATGCATCCACGTGTTTGCTGATTTCCTCTACACCGTCCAACGCTTGGTCTATCTTCTTATCGCCTTCCCAACGAAACGGGATGGTGACAATGCCCACCGTCAGTATGTCCATGTCCTTGGCTATCTTGGCTATGGTCGGTGCGGCTCCGGTTCCGGTTCCCCCACCCATTCCGGCAGTGATGAATACCATCTTGGTGCCATCGTTCAGCATATTCTGCACGTCGCTGATGCTCTCTTCGGTAGCTTCTTTGGCTTTGATGGGAAGGTTGCCGGCTCCCAAGCCTTCGTGCCCCAATTGCAGTTTCACCGGTACGGGTGACTCTTCAAGAGCTTTGCGGTCGGTGTTGCACACCACGAAAGCCACATCATGTATGCCTTCCCGATACATGTGGTTCACGGCGTTGCCACCACCGCCACCCACACCGATTACTTTGATGATTTTCGGGGAATCGGTGGGGAAATCGAATTGTACTATATTATCCATATCTTTTATAAATTGATAATTGACAATTGATGACTGACAATTGGCAATTTGATGATTACTTTTTTAGTTCATGTTGTCGTCCGAGAAGATTTCATTGGAAAGTCTGCTAATGGCCTTCTCAATCCAACCGGGCCCTCTCTTCTTCTCTGCTTTCTCACGCTCTTCTTTTTCTTTGCGTTCACGCTCCTTACGTTCTTTCTCTTCCTTGTCGCGCTGTGCTTTGGCAGCACGTGCGGCAGCTTCCTGTTCTTTCAATGTTTCGTCATTATCGAACATGTCAATCTGTTGGGAAAAAGCGCTTCCGGGATCGGAGGTCTGCGCAGGCTTTACTTCCTGCAAGCAGCAGTTTTCGTTTCCGGCGGCCAGCAGACCGAGCAGCGTATTCTGCATGCCATCTTTCTTTAGTCCTTCGACACGGCCGTGCACGGCGTTACATATGAATGGGGCGATTCTCACCTTCTCCATCTTGCTTATCCTGCGGAAGGCCTTTTCCAGATTCTTCAGGTTAGAGCCTCCACCGGTGAATACAACACCGGAGAAGAGTTTATCCTCATAGCCCGAAAGTTGCAGTTGGCTCCATACGTTGGCAAGAATCTCTTCGGCACGTGCTCCGATGATGTTGTTCAGCAAGCTCAACTCGAATGTGCGTCCGTCTTCAAGCGTACATGCAACGGTTGTTTCGCTTTCTTCTTCCTCTTCGTAGAGTGCGTTTCCGTATTGTATTTTCAGTTTCTCGGCATCCTCTTCTTCCATTTGCAGCGAGGCAATGTCTCGGGTGATGGTGTTTCCACCCAATGGCAGTACGCTGAGGTAGCGCAGAATGTTGTTCTTGAAGACAGAAATGGTGGTGGTATCGGCACCAAAATCCACCAGCGCACATCCCGAACGCATTTCACTTTCGGTCAGCATCACTTTGGATAATGCTATGGGGGTCACAAGTAAGTCGTCGGCTATTTCTATCTTGGCTTGCTCGAAGCTGTGCTCCAGATTCTTCTTCAGCGATGCACGCGACACGATATTGAGGAATTGCCCGGTGATGTATTGTCCCGTAGCACCCACCGGCTCTACTTGTAGTGTATTGTCTATCTTATACTCTTGAGGGGCTACATCCAGCACACTCATCTCTATCAGAGGTATGGTGCGGTTCTCATCGCAAATTTCGTCTACTAACTCTTGCGAGATGATGCTTTCTTCCTCCAACGTACGGCTTACCGCATTCTTGACCGTGCGCAAAGACTGTCCGCCGATGCCTGCATATACCTTGGCAATGGAGTTGTTTAGCTGTCCTTCCAGCTTATTGACGATGGAAGTCAGTGCCTGAGCAGCCTTGTCGATGTTGTAGATGACCCCCTTATGGATGAACGAGGAGGCATCTTCGCGTGTGTAAGCCAACACTTGGAGACTTCCGTCACTGTTCTTCTTTCCTGCAATACCGGAAATCTTGGAAGAACTCAACTCGATGGCGGCGATAAAATCTGTTGTTGCCATATCTTTTTATTTACTATTAGACTATTTACAATTAATTATTTGCTGCACGATACCATCCGACAATTGAATCGTGATTGAAAAATGAACGGATGGTAAAATCCTTTATTCCCTTTTCGTACAAATTATTTGGTTATCAAATTCTACGTTGATGCGGGAATATTTGTTCCACCCCACCTGATTCAATCCTTTTTCATAAAATGCCTTGACGCGTTTCAGCTTCTTCTCGAAATCCGTCAATTTGCCTAAATAGATAAGATGGTCGCCTACGCGTGGCACTAATTCGATATTCTTGCCGGGCAACACATTGATTTGCTCTATTTGTGCATCCCAGAATGAATTATTTTGCAAAAATACACCAAACTTATATAAATCCCTCATTGCAAACGACTTTTCTACATTTCCGGTCACTACAGCAAGGTGTGCAACGCACTTCACGTCGGGGGGCATCACGGTGCCTTCATTGTCCAGATAGTAGTTCTCGCCGTTGTTGGCTATTATTCGCAGAATGGGGATGCGCTGGCTTACTTCGATGCAAAGTTTACCACTTGGCGTTTTGTAACATTCCACCCGATTGATGAGGGAATGTTTGGCAAGTTCCTTTTCTAAGGTTTTGGTACGTATGCGTTCCAGCTCCTTTCCTATAGGGCTGATGCCTTTCTTTTCCAATAGGGTCACTACTTCCTTTTTCGTAATGAATCCGGCGTATGCCGTATCCTTTATCACCAGCTCCACCTCACGACACACCCGCGAGGATGGTCGCCTGTTGAAAGTGGTGACTGCCACTACCAGGTAGGCAATGACAAGCAGCAGAACGATAGAAAGCAGAATCCTTTTAATCATATCTCTAATTACATTTTACGGTTTACTGTTTGCTGCGCTGTTCAAGCAGACGGGTGATTTCGGGTACGTAATTATCCAAATCGCCGGCTCCCAATACTATCAGCACTTCTATTTCTTTCTCGGAAAGCAGTTTCAGTATATCCTCTTTCTTGCAGATACACTTCTCAATGCCCGACCGCAGATGGTCATAAATCAATTGACTGGTTACTCCGGGAATAGGTAACTCACGGGCAGGATATATCTCGGTCAGGATGACTTCATCAAGCAAAGAGAGGCTGTCGGCAAACTCTTTATAGAAATCGCGGGTGCGGGTATAGAGGTGAGGCTGGAAAATGGCGGTTATTTTCCTGTCTTGATACAGTTCGCGAACGGACTTCACGCTTTGCGCTATTTCTGCCGGATGATGGGCATAATCGCTGAGGAAAACAATCTGATCGGTCTTCAATTTGAAGTCGAAACGACGGTCTACTCCACTGAAGCTTTTCATGCCTTGTCTGATTTCCTCGTCTGTGGTACCACTCAGATGGGCAAGTGCCATAGCGGCTATGCCGTTTTCGATGTTGATACTGACGGGGACACCTAATTGGATGTTGTTGATGCGGGTGTCCGGTGCCACGAAGTCTATGAAGATTTCGCCGTTCCCGATACGGATATTCTCGGCGCGAAAGTCGCCTTCGTTGCGCGAATAGGTGTAAGTGGTCACGCCGGGACGGACATCGGGTTGTAGTTCCAGTCCTTTGTGGATAATCAATGCACCGCCCGGTTGGATAAGGGTGGTATAGTGGCGGAAACTTTCAAGATAAGCTTCTTTGGTTCCGTATATATCCAAATGGTCGGGGTCGGTGGAAGTGATCACACTTACCCAAGGTGACAACCAATGAAAGGAGCGGTCGAACTCATCTGCCTCGATAACGGTGTAAGGACTGGTTGGAGAAAGTAACAGGTTGGTGCCATAGTTCTTTGATATTCCTCCGAGGAATGCCGTACAACCTATATGGGATTGATGAAGCAAATGGGCGGCCATGGTGCTGGTAGTTGTTTTGCCGTGTGTTCCTGCCACGCACAGGGCTTTGCTGCTGCGAGTGATGATTCCCAATACTTGGGAGCGTTTGTGAATTTCGAACCCGTTTTCACGGAAATAGCTCAGCTCTGCATGTTCTTGCGGAACGGCGGGAGTGTAAACCACCAAAGTGCCGGCCTTGTCTTTGCATGCCTCAGGGATAAGGTCTATATCTTCTTGGTAGTGTATTTGCGCTCCTTCTTTCATCAGGCGTTCGGTCAGTTCGCTGGGGGTGCGGTCATATCCCGCCACCATCTTTCCTTTGGATAGAAAGTAGCGTATCAAGGCACTCATGCCGATGCCTCCGGCACCGACGAAATAGACAGATTTGATAGTTTCTATATTCATTTCTTAATTAGTTTCAATACTTCTTTTGCAATAATGGTAGCTGAGTCTGGCAGCGCCAGCGCAGCAATGTTCTCACTCAGGCTCTTCAGCTTTTCTGCGTTAGTGACGGTTTCTAACGCAGTAGGTAACAATTTCTCATTGGCTTCTGCATCTTTTACAAAGATTGCAGCACCTTTATTCACCAAAGCCAAAGCATTTTGAGTTTGATGATCTTCTGCCACATTGGGCGAGGGTACCAAAATGACGGGCTTGTGTAGAAGACAGAATTCGGAAATAGAACCGGCACCGGCACGTGAAATTACGAGGTCGGCTGCTGCATAGGCTTGTGCCATGTCCTTGATGAAATCCGTTACATATAGATTGGGGATCGCAGGGATGTGAGGCTGGCGCACAGGTTCACCTGTGGCAGCAGTGATTGCTTCTCTGACCTGATTGATATATATCTTCCCTGTCTGCCAGATAAACTGTATGTCGAAGTTGGCACGGATGCTTTCCAGCTCTGCGGTCAGTGTTTGGTTGATGGTGCGTGCTCCTAAACTGCCGCCCAATATAAGAATGGTTTTCTTTGCCGGATTCAGCCCGAAGTTTCCTATGGCTTCTTCGTGCGAGGTGAGGTGCGTGAGCAGACTTTGGCGTACAGGGTTTCCGGTCATGATGATTTTTTCTGCCGGAAAGAATTTCTCCATGCCTTCATAAGCCACACAAATCTTGTCGGCTTTCTTGGCGAGCAGTTTATTGGTGACGCCGGCATAAGAGTTCTGTTCCTGTATCAACGTGGGAATCCCCATCATTCCTGCCATTTTCAGCGTGGGACCGCTGGCATAACCACCTACGCCTACAACAACTTGTGGGTGGAACTCCTTGATGATGCAGCGTGCTTTCCATTGGCTGCGTACCAGCTTCACCAGTACGGCAAAGTTTTTCCACAGTCGTTTGCGGTCGAAGCCTGCAACGGGGAGTCCTATGATCTTGTATCCGGCATCAGGAACTCGCTGCATTTCCATTCTTCCTTCGGCTCCCACGAATAAAATCTCGGCACTGGGGTGGAGTTCTTTTATTGCATTGGCTATGGAAATTGCAGGAAAAATATGTCCTCCGGTTCCACCACCGCTGATAATGAGCCTGATCTTTTGCTTTTCATCTGCAGAAAGAGGTGGAAGGTTGTTATTGTTGCTGTTTTGATTCATATTAGGTTCCTTTCTTTATACTGTCTTTTTTAGTTATTGCTTGCCGTCGGATTTATTTGAATTCTGCATCCCTATTCAGCATTTCTGCTGTCGGGTCGGCTGCCGTCTGTGCGTCACTGATTGTTGTAGATGCTTGGTTTCCTGTGTCTCCGGTATCTATCAGCATAGGGATTTGTGCATCGTGCAAACGCTGTTCCTCCAATTTGGCCGTATAGCGGCTGACGCTTAATATCATGCCGATATAGGCGCAATTGATAAAGGTGGATGTACCACCCTTGCTGATGAGAGGTAGCGGTTGTCCGGTAACAGGTGCGAGTCCTACGGCAACCATCATGTTGAATAATGCTTGCGTGACGAGTAGCAACCCTATCCCGATGATAAGGAAAGCCGGAAATGTCCGGTCGCATTTTTTGGCGATGCGTCCTACGCGTATTAGCAGGCAGATATAGAGGAATACGACAAAGAATCCGCCCAGCAGTCCCAGCTCTTCGATGATGATGGCATAGATAAAGTCGGAGAATGCCTGACTTAAAAAGTCACGTTGTACGGAGTTGCCCGGTCCTTTGCCAATCAAGTTGCTTGTGGCTACGGCAATACGGGCATGTGCCACTTGTCCGTCTCCGTCTATATCGAATTTGGCGGCAGGTATTTCTTCCTTGCCGCTAAAGTCGGCGATACGGGATTTCACGGTTGTGAAGCGGTGTCCCATCGGTATTTTTTCGAGTGTATCGTTCGGTGTGGCAAGCAGGAAGGTTACGAACAGGACTATAAAGGCAAGAATTCCTCCGCCCAGTATTATCAGTTTTTTGGCAGGTACTCGCCCGATGAACATCATCAGATATACGGTTCCGAATAGCAACATCCCTGTCGAGTAGTTTTCGGGCAAGATAAGCCCGCAGACGAGGCAAGTGATCAGCATGATACGTTTGAAGGCTTTTGGATTTGCTCCATCCTCATTTTGCCCACGAGCAAGGATGGAGGCAGTAGCTATGATGACGGCCATTTTGGCTATTTCCGATGGCTGGAACTGAATGCCCATGAAGGACATCCATCGGGCGGCACCGTTCACGCGGTCGCCTGTGAAGAAACCCGTCGCCATGACAATGGCCAGTAACAAGCAAGAAATGGCCAGTAGAGGTATAGGGAATACCTGAAACCATTTGTAGGGGATGTTGTGTACCAATACCACAATCACCGCACCTACCATCAGAAGAATGCTGTGTTGGGTGATGGGCCCCCAATGGTCGCCGCTCTTGTAAGTCAGTGTACTGGCGGCACTGAACACCTCTATGATGGAGATGAGACAGAGGAAAAGGAAGATAATCCAAATCACCTTGTCGCCCTTGAATATGCTTCTTAATAAGTCCAATACTTCTCTATTTTAAAGTTTATAATAAAAAGTCAAACATTATATTCCTCTATTGGAGGCAATGCGGCATTTGTCTGCTACAAAGCTCTTACGCAAGCTTTGAATTGGTCTCCTCTGTCTTCATAACTCTTGAAAAGGTCGAACGAAGCGCAGCAAGGGCTGAGTAGCACGGTTTCACCTTTCTTTGCCAACTTGAAAGCCGCATCTACGGCATCTTTCATTCCGGTTTGCACATCGGCTACGGGTAAGCCCATGCGGTCGAAGAAGTCGTGCAGCTTTTCATTATGCAGTCCCAAGTAGACAAGGGCCGAGCACTTTTCGCGAACAAGGTCTTCTATCTCCGTATAATCGTTGCCTTTATCCTTTCCGCCGAGAATCAATACCGTTTTTGTATTCATGCTTTGCAGGGCGTACCAGCAGGAGTTCACATTTGTAGCCTTGGAGTCATTGATGAAGTGCACGCCACGCACTGTAGCCACTTTCTCCAGACGATGCTCCACTCCCTTGAAGTCGGACAAGGCTTTGCGGATATATTCCTTTTTAATGCCGGCAAGATTGGCAGATATACCGGCGGCCAGCGAATTATATAAATTGTGCTTTCCGCTCAGTGCCAGCTTCTCTTGCTCCATGTTGAAAGCTATCGGTTCGTTAATCTCTATCTCTCCGTCTTCGGCATAGGCAATGGCTCCATCTTCTTTTACAGCGGCGAAAGGGTAGAGATGAGCTTTCAATCCGTGCTTGTCCAACTCCTGCTTGATGATGGGGTCGTCGTTCCAAAAGACGAAAGCATCCTCAGGTGTCTGGTTTTGTGTGATACGGAATTTGGCATCTATATACTTCTGCATGCAGTGGTCGTAGCGATCCAAATGGTCGGGGGTGATGTTCATCAGTACGGCTATGTTGGCACGGAAGTTATACATATTGTCCAGTTGGAAAGAACTGAGTTCAATCACATAATAGTCATGCTGTTCGGTGGCTACTTGTAAAGCTAAGCTCTTGCCTATGTTTCCTGCTAACCCCACGTTCAATCCTGCACTTTTGAAGATATGGTAGATGAGCGAGGTGGTCGTGGTCTTTCCATTCGAGCCGGTGATGCACACCATTTTGGCATTGGTGTAGCGGCCGGCGAATTCTATTTCCGAGATGATGGGCGTGCCTTTTTCTTTCAGTTTCAGAATGAGCGGAGCATCGTTGGGGATACCGGGACTTTTCACCACTTCGTCGGCATTCAGAATCAACTCTTCCGTATGCCGGCCTTCTTCCCACGCAATGTCATGTTTGTTCAGCAGCTCTTTGTACTTGTCTTTAATGGCTGACATGTCTGATACAAACGTATCGAATCCTTTCGTCTTAGCCAATACGGCAGCTCCTGCACCGCTTTCGCCGGCTCCTAAAACTACAATTCTACTCATAACTTATTTTGTTTTGCTTCTTAGCTTTTATCTTATCTTTAATGTTATAATGGTGATTGCTGCCAACATGATGGTCACGATCCAAAAACGAATGGTGATTTTCGATTCGTGAAATAACTTGTCCGGTTTGGTGAATACCACTTTGCATCCCGGCTCCACCAAGTTCATGCCGGTGCGAAAGTGGTCATGTATTGGTGTTCGTTTGAAGAGGCGCTGCTTCACGCCTTTTCGTTTGCCTGCTTTGTAGTAGATACGTTGCAGGATGACCGACAGATTCTCTACGAGGAATATGCCGCAAAGAATAGGTATCAGCAATTCCTTGTGTATAATGATGGCATATACAGCTATGATTCCTCCAATGGTCAGGCTGCCTGTATCGCCCATGAATACTTGAGCGGGATAAGCATTATACCAAAGGAAACCGATAAGCGCACCGATGAATGCGCAGATAAAGATTACGAGTTCTTCCGAACCGGGAATGTACATGATGTTCAGATAGCCGGCATATTCAATATGGCTGGATACGTAGGCCAGTATTCCCAACGTCAATCCGATGATGGCAGAGTTCCCGGCGGCCATGCCATCCATACCGTCATTCAGGTTGGCACCGTTGGAAACGGCAGTGACAACGAAGATGGTGATGATGACAAACAAAACCCATCCGGCGGTTTGAGCGTGTTCGCCCATGAAGCCTGCAAGGTCGGAATAATCGAAGTTATTGCTTTTGAAGAATGGAATGGTGGTTTGCGTGGCCTTGATTTCTTTGGCGGCATGCACCACTTCTATTTGTCCGCCCGGCTTTTGCTGCTCTATGTTTTCGCGGATAACCACCTGCGGGCTGAGGTAGAGTGTCATCCCTACTATAAGACCCAGACCCACCTGCCCGATGATTTTGAATTTTCCGTGTAACCCTTCTTTGTCTTTCTTGAATATTTTGATGTAATCGTCTGCAAATCCCAACGAACCCAGCCAAGCGGTTGTAACCAGCATCAGTATCATGTACACGTTTCCCAGTCTGCCTAACAACAAGCAGGGAATAAGAATGGCAAATATGATGATGACGCCTCCCATACTGGGCACGCCTATCTTATTTACACCGAACGGGTCGATGCTGGCGTCGCGTTGCGTTTCGGTGATTTGCTTACGTTTCAGCAGGTCGATGAACTTGTCTCCCCAGATGCTCGAAATGAGCAACGCCAGAATGATTGCCATCAGCGACCGGAACGATGTATAGCCAAACATTCCCGCGCCGGGAAAGTCATATCGATCTAACCATTGAAATAAATAATACAGCATAATCTCTTCTAATTTATCAGACTTCTTGTAGATTCGTTTTTTATAAATGAGAATGCATGGGCGTTGTACGTCGAGAGGCTTTTCTCACTTTTCTGTTATGCTCAACACATAATGGCTTTCAGTTCCTCTTTATCGTCAAAATGATGTTTCACACCTTTTATTTCCTGATAATTTTCATGTCCTTTTCCGGCAACGAGAATCACGTCTCCCGGTTGTGCAAGCATGCAGGCGGTTTTAATGGCTTCCCGACGGTCGGTAATGCAGATAGTCTTCTGCAAGTCGTCTTTGTCGAGTCCGGCCAGCATATCGTTGATGATGTCTTGCGGCTCTTCGAAGCGCGGATTGTCGGAGGTGATGATGACGCGGTCGCTCAGGCGTGCCGATTCTTTTGCCATGATGGGACGCTTACCCTTGTCGCGGTTGCCGCCTGCACCACATACGGTGATGACCTTGCCTCTTCCTTCCAGCACTCCGTGGATGGCATTCAGCACATTGACTAATGCATCCGGAGTGTGAGCATAGTCCACGATGGCAGTAAATCCTTTGGGCGAACGGACGGCATCGAAACGTCCGGCCACAGGGCGAAGGGTGCTGAGTGCTACCAATACATCTTCCTCTTTCTTTCCCAGCAATACCGCTGCACCAAACACGGCCAACAGATTACTTGCGTTGAACTTTCCGATGAAATGCACGGCCAGTTCGTGATTGTTGAAGTCGAGCAACATCCCTTCAAAGTGCGATTCCAAAACCTTTCCTTTGAAGTCGCTGAGGCTGCGCAGGGAGTAGGTGTAAACCTTTGAACGTGTGTTCTGGGTCATTACCAGTCCGTTTTTATCGTCGATATTGGTCAGGCTGAAAGCACTTTTAGGCATATCATCAAAGAATTCTTTTTTGGCTTTGAGGTAGTTTTCTACCGTCTTATGATAGTCCAGATGGTCTCGGGTCAGGTTGGTGAAGATACCTCCGGCAAACTTCAAACCACTGATTCGCTTCTGTGCAATGGAGTGAGAACTTACTTCCATGAAAGCATATTTGCATCCGGAGTCGGCCATTTCACCCAGCAGGCGGTTCAGTGTGATGGGGTCGGGGGTGGTGTGCTCGGTTGGCACGGGACGGTCGTCTATGTAGTTGCATACGGTAGAGATCAGCCCCACTTTATAGCCGAAGTAGCGGAACGTATTGTATAGCAAAGTGGCAATGGTTGTTTTCCCGTTTGTTCCGGTCACACCTACAAGTTCCATTTTCGAAGTGGGGTCGCCATAGAAAACGGTAGCCACTTTCCCCACGGCATCTTCACTGTCTTTCACCTGAATATAGGCAATGCCGGCTTCCGGCTTTTCCGGCAGTTCTTCGCATAGCACAGCCACAGCGCCTTTCCCGATGGATGCCGGAATATAAGCATGTCCGTCGGTTTGCGTACCGCGCATAGCCATGAACAGATGTCCGGCTTCTATCAAACGGGAGTCAATGTTTATTCCCGTAATTTCTACATCCGTACTTCCGATTATCCGAACCGGCTGTATCGTTTTCAACAAATCACTTAATTTCATAAGTCTGTTCTCTTATTTGTTTTTGTATCAAGTGTACTTACCTTATTATATATAGTATATACTAATTTTATCATTCTCTTTTCAGATGTCAGTGCAGCGTCAAAGAGACGGTCTGTCCTTTCACTGTCCGGGTACCACCGGCTATTGACTGATTTTTCACTTGTCCCACACCGCTCAGCCTTACTTTCAGACCTTTGCTTTCCAGCAAGTAGACGGCATCTTTGGCTCCCATGCCGATGACACTGGGCACGGCGGTGGGCGAAGAAGAATGCGTCTGGTCTTGTAAGATAACGGCCGTCGGGGCTGCTTGGGCATGTCCCCAAACTTCTTTCTTTTTCTGTTCGGAGAACTCTTTCCGGACAGGAACTTTCAACTTGTTCAGTACCAGAAACGTTTCGTTCATCTCTCCCGCTTTCACGGAAGGAATTACGTTGGTGGTGCTGTCTATGGCACTGCGTATGTCGAAGCGCAGGTCTTTGGCATATACTCTTTCTGCTATTTTACCAAATACGCTACCTGCCATCAATCCGCCTGAGGCGGGAAGCCCCGGCTTTTGTATGGACACGATACAGCTGTATTTGGGTGCTTCGGAGGGGAAATAACCACAGAAACTTACCAGATAGTTCACGCGGCCGGATTTATATCCGGCTGCTCCTTGTGAAATCTGTGCCGTCCCCGTTTTTCCGGCTACCGAGAATTGCTTGCTCCCTGCCGGTTTAGCCAATCCCTCGGCTACCACTCTGCGGAGTATTTCGCGGATTTGTGTCAGCGTGCGGTCCGAGCAGATTTTCGGATTGATAATTTCGGTGGGATATTCTTTCACCACTTCGGAGCCTTTCATGGCGGCTTTTACGAATTTGGGGCGCACCATCACGCCGTTGTTGGCTATGGCATTGTAGAATGTCAGGATGTTCATGGGCGGCACCTGCGTCTCATAGCCGATGCTCATCCATGGCAAGGTGGTTTTGGCAAAATAGCGTTCTTTTGGTCCCTTGATGTTGGGCTTTCCCTCACCCGGTATTTGTAGGTGGAGCGGTTGGTCGATGCTCATCCGCTTCAGTCCGTCCACATATTTCTGCGGGTTGTCTTTGTAATACTTGTCTATGAGGTAGGAGACACCGATATTGGAAGACACTTCCAGAATACGCGTCACGTTTATCTTTCCGTAGCCGCCACGGTGCCAGTTATGGTCTTTCATGTTGCTGCCATACATTCTCATGACGCCATTACCCGTATCTACTTCTGTGTCCGGCGTAATCTTGCCGTCTTCCAATGCCACCATGATGGAGGCTGTCTTGAAAGTAGAACCCGGTTCCATCATGTCACTGATGGCGTTGCTGTTCATCTCGTAATAGTTGCCGTCGCTTGCCTTCATCATGTTGACGATGGCTTTCACCTCTCCGGTGGCTACTTCCATCAATACAGCCACACCCACGGTGGCGTCAAGTTCCTTCAACTTGTCTACCAGTGCTTTCTCACAGATATCCTGCATGCCCACGTCGATGGTAGAGATGATGTCACAGCCGTCGATGGGCGGCACATCCACGATATTCAGAAATTTGTTCATCACCTTCTGCCGATGGGTGATTCCGTCGCGTCCTTTAAGTAAGGTGTCAAAAGCCAGTTCGAGGCCATTGCGTGCTCCCATTGCCGTGTCGGCATACAAGCGTCCCAGCGTTTGGGCGGCCAAAGAGCCGAAAGGCTTCTTGCGCTGGTTGTATATCTGTTCGTGGAAGCCTCCCTTGTATTTGGTCATCTTGAATACCGGCAGCCGTTTAGCTTCTTTGTATTGAATGTAAGAGATGCGCCTGTTGCGGTTGGGCAGAATATTGTAGTTGCGGCTTTTCATTTCCCGTCCTTTGCGCAGGTGGCTTTTAAAGGTGGCTGTGCTGATGTCGGGGAATATCTGATGAAGGCCAATGCAGATGGAGTCGAGGTTGGCTTTCCAGATGGAGTCTTTGCGGTGCTGGTCTTTTCTGCGTCGTTCTTCATCTCTTTCGCCGGACATGAAGTCCATGAAGATTTTATATTCGGGCAATGAACTTGCCATGAGTTTGCCATCTGCTGAGAGTATGTTCCCACGGTTGGGCTTCACTGCTACATTCTCTTTCACGAACCTATCGGCCACATCGTGCCAGTACTGCTTCTCGACAAACATGATTATGCCGCCTTTTACGATAACAGCTATCCCTATCAATCCCAGTACAAGGAGTACGAGGGAGTAACGGTTCATTATGTTGCTTTTGTTTACGGCCAAAATCTGATTTTGTTTAAAGGGTTACTAATCTTTTATATCAGGAAATGCGTTCGCAGATTATCTTAAGGTTCTTTCTTTATGAGATACGGCGGGTTGGTTGAGGTCTGCAAGTCGCTCTCCTTGGTGGCAATGTACTCTTCGATGCGCGATTGCCGGCTTCGCTCCATCAGTTCCGAGCTGCGTGTCAGGGCATCATACTTGATGTCTGTCAATTCCTTTTTGAGGTTGTCTATCTCGATGAGTTGCTGCTGGCATTCGTAGCGGTTGTTGATGTAGATAATGATAAGCACGGTGACGAGAAACAGCAATCCTGCCTGCCGGCGGAAAAAGTCCGTGGCGAGAATATCTCCTCCGATGATGCTTGTCAGCGAAGGGCCTTTTTTCGTTTTCTCTGTTTTTTCTTCTTTCATATCATTGTTTTATTTTCTCTGCAATTCGCAGCTTGGCGCTTCGTGAGCGTGGATTGCGTTCTATTTCGTCGTTGTCGGGGGTAATCACTTTGTTGTTCACCGGGCGGAACGGAGTCTGCACATTCCCGAAGAAATCTTTCTCTGCTTTGCCTTCCACGTTGCCGGTCTTCATTATGTTCTTTACCATGCGGTCTTCCAAAGAATGGTAGGTGATCACCACCAGCCTGCCTCCGGGCTTTAGTGCTTCTGTGGCGGCATATAGCATCTCTTTCAGTGCTTCCATCTCTTGGTTGACTTCGATGCGCAGGGCCTGGAATACTTTTGCCAGTTCCTTTTTCTCGCGTTCGCGTCCGAAGAAGGGTTTGATGATGTTTAGAAAATCGCCGATGGTAGTGATTCTTGCGGTGGCACGTGCCTTTACGATGGCAGATGCCAGTTTCCGGCTGTTCTTCAATTCGCCGTACAGGTAGAAAATATCTGCCAATTGCTCTTCACCGTATGTGTTCACCACATCGGCGGCAGTGATTCCGGCACGCTTGTTCATCCGCATGTCCAGTGCTCCCTCAAACCGGAAAGAAAAGCCTCGTTCGCTGTCGTCGAAGTGGTGGGACGAAACGCCGAGGTCGGCAAGCACGGCATCCACGCGGTCTATGCCGTGATACCGTAGGAAGTTGTGCAGGTAGCGGAAGTTGCTGCGTACGAAGGTGAAGTGCGGGTCGTTCACGATGTTGCGTTCTGCATCCTCGTCTTGGTCGAAACTTAGTAGGCGTCCTTCGTCCTTCAGCCGGGACAAGATTTCGCGAGAATGTCCTCCTCCGCCGAAGGTGACGTCCACATATGTGCCGTCCGGGCGGATGTCCATTGCGTCTACGCTTTGTTTCAGCAATACGGGGATGTGATATGTTGTTTCTTCTTTCATCTTCTGTCTTCTTTGTCGCCCCGGTATAAATCCGGTGGTTGGTTAATCCTTTGCTGTCGCTTCTTCCTTTTCCGGGCTGCTGTTTGAACTTCCAAGCAGTTCTTCGAGGGCTTCACTGAATGCTGTGAGCGGCATGAACGGTTTGTCGGCACGCTCTTTCGCCCAGATTTCCATGGTGTTGTCCATGCCGATGAAGCGGACGTCGCTTTGAATGCCTGCCATCTGTAAGTATCGTTTCGGTATCAGGATACGTCCGTTGCTGTCGGGAATCACGACTTCGGCATCGCTCACAAACTGGCGGAAAATCATTTGTTGCCGGGCGTCCCATCTGTTCAGTTTGTTTCTGAGCAGGTTTTGCGTGGCAAACCATGCGCTTTCGGGGTAGAGCACCAAGCAGTCTTGATACACGTCTTTGCGCAACACAAGTCTTTCTTCGGAAACGGCTTGGAGCTGTTTCCGAAATGCGGCGGGGATGAAAACTCTTCCTTTTGCATCCGTCTTGGCCTCTATGTTGCCTAAGAATTGCACCATTTCTTACCTTAGTATAATAAGCGACGGTAAAAATACATATTTCCCCACAATTCCCCACCATGTTTTTATAAAAATCTTATGGAGAAGTTATCAACATCTTGTTGATTGTTTATTTGTTTGATAATGAACAATCTTAATTCGGTGATTTTTTTTAGTGGGGAGATAAGCGATGTTTTGCAAATAATTCATAGCTGTTTTATGAAAAATCTCACCAAATAAAATGGTTTTCCGTCTCTCCAAAGAGGGTGTATATTTTTTTATCAAATTCGTCTAATCTCCTTGTTTATAGCGAGAAAGAAAATACAGACATGGGTCGGGTATCATAAGGACATGATAAGGACATGATAAGAAGATGATAAGAAGATGATAAGAAGATGATAAGGAGTTGGTAGGAAGATGCTAGAGAAGGGGCGACTATGCAGGAAAAATAGTGACATATTTAGCCTTTGCCGGAACTTTTTCCCGGTTTTAAATGAAAAAGCCGTGATGTTGTGTGGCAATGATGCGGAAATTTATTACATTTCGTATTAAACGTTCTTTGATAGTGTATTTTGCCATCATTTGGTCAAAAACCTTGCAGAACCCATCTGCCATAAAGAATATTTCTATAACTTTATTTTCGGTGAATATTGCGATGATTTATTGGTAACAATTTGATTTTGAGTACTCTAAAGTCGCTAAAAATCTCGATGTTTACCAATTTTATAAAAACGTATAATCCTTCACGTTGTTTTATTTCTCAGATGAGGTTTAAAAACAAATATCAACCGGAACATTAGAGTGGAAATTGTGTGTTTGTGAATATGTTACGCGAAAAATATACGAATAATTTTTGCATATAAATTCAAACTCTATATTTTTGTGATGAAAAAGCAGGCCGCTAAACGCCTGTCGCCTGTCTTTTTAAGTCATAGTTTATGGTTTTGCAAAAAAAGTGTGTGTTATAAAAAATAGTCATGATAGAAGCCAGTCCACCCGAATAATTATACCCATGTATGCAAGCCTATACATGGGATATGAGAGTTTTATAATTGTTCTTTAAACAAAACTTTAAGGGTATGAATAAACAAGTTTTACCTATATTTATCTTACTTATGCTACTCTGCGGCAGTTGTCAACTTCCGTTTCTTGAAAAAGATTTTGGGCAAGCTCCAACTACAGGAAAGTTGAGAGAAGATATAGAACTTCTGAAGAAATATATGCAGATTGATAAAGGGTTGAATCGCTATGTCGTATGTATTACTGAAGAAGAGCGTTTGGAAGAAGGCATCTCAGAAGATAATTTGAAATACATGCTTGGTAATGTTGCCGAGTTAAATAAAAGGATTTCTGAAAGTGTAAAAAAGGGAGAGGTTGTAACATTGTATCTTTTTGGAGAGGATGCTTTTGAGGCTTATACTATAAATAAGCCGGATATATCAGAGATTGATTTTGAAGATGTTTATATTCCTGCAAAGGATAAGGTACAAACAAGAGCGGCTACTCTTGGATATGCGTATTTTAATCAGGGAAATTGGGGGAGTACTAATACGATGTTTGAGGGTAGTGATCATGTTGCTAGTGCGCTATCTGTTAATAGTTCAACCGGATATTGGAAAGTCTCGTTTAGTTGTTATACCGGGACTACTGCTTACGGGAGTTCATTTAGTGCATATGGTACAGGCCATACTGGCGGCTCTATTAAAAGGTATTGGTGGTGGACTAACGGAGGGAGTGCCCCATTTAGGTGGAGATTTGTTTTAGGTGGGCCTCCGGGAGGAGAAGCTAATGGTAATATCTTTTTTACAAATACTTAAGTTCGTTTAAAACGAGGACGTAAGGCTTGCTGATGAATTTTCTATTAGCAAGCCTTAATCTTGATCTGTTAGAAATTTCGATAGGATAGAGCCCTTTTGAGTTGTGTTTTTATAAGTTATAATATCTGGAAATTTTTGATATATCTGCTGCTGTAAAGTGAGTTGGATAAGGTCTGATATATAAGGGCTTCTCCTTCCCCCTATAATTATCAAGATGAAAAAACGGTTATGTAATTCTCTCTGCGGGCTACTGAACCACAACCTTGCCCCGCACCGTAGGTCTTGTGCGGAATAGGGGTTGTTCGGAACAGTTTGGTTCGTAAAGACTAAACAAAATCCTTCAATTCTTGTTGTAGTTTTTGGCGGGTGAAGAAGATGCGGCTCTTCACGGTGCCTAAGGGAAGTTCCAGTTTTTCGGCGATTTCGCGATACTTGAAGCCGGCAACGTGCATGGAGAACGGGATTTTGTACTCGCGCGGCAAGGCGTTGACAATGCGGTGCATCTCTTTCAGGTCGTATGCGCTTTCGGTACTTTCGAAAGCAGTGTCGCGCGGCAGGTTCAGGTGATAGAGGTTGTCGGTCTGGTCAACGAACGTCTGGTCGCGCACTACTTTGCGGTAGTTGTTTATGAAGATATTGCGCATGATGGTGTATATCCATCCTTTGAAGTTGGTGTCGGGCGTGTATTTATCTTCGTTGTCCAGGGCTTTCAGAGAGGTTTCCTGAAGCAGGTCGTTGGCTTCTTCGCGGTTGGAAGTGAGCTTATATGCAAAGCGTAACAAGTCGTCTTGAACTTTTATTAAATCTGTCTTAAAAGTGATGCTGTTCATAAGTGCTGTATTTTCTTTTTTTTGTTTGTTTCTTGATTCGATGTTGCAAGTTTATGAACAATCTTCCGCTTCGACCGACGGATTTCAGACATTCTTTGGGGGATAAATTGTCAATTGATAGATTTCGGGTGTTTTTTGATAGTGTTCAGGTGCAGTTTTCTGCTGTTTTTTTTGTGATTGATTAAAAAGATGAGTTATTTTGCGCATTCATTTCACCCAAACGAAGAATGACTGACGACTCTTTATTTTTGATTGATATAGACAAGATACTCCGGGAGAAAGCTCCGGGGAAAGTCCGCTACATTCCTAAGTTCGTTGTTTCTTATCTGAAGCGCATTGTACATCAAGAGGAACTGAATGTCTTTTTGCGCGAATCGAAAGATAAAGTCGGGGTGGATTTCCTGAAATCGACTTTGGATTTCCTTGATGCGCACATCGTGGTGAAAGGGAAAGAGAACTTGCCCAAGGAGGGGCTTTATACTTTTGTCTCCAATCATCCTTTGGGTGGGCAAGATGGAGTGGCATTGGGCTATGTGTTGGGCACTTTCTACGATGGCAAGGTGAAATATATGGTCAATGACCTGCTGATGAACCTGCGTGGACTGGCACCGCTCTGCATACCCATCAACAAGACCGGAAAGCAATCCAAAGACTTCCCGAAAATGGTGGAAGCGGGTTTCGCCTCGGACGACCAGTTGATAATGTTCCCGGCCGGGTTGTGTTCGCGCAGGCAGAACGGTGTGATTCGTGACTTGGACTGGAAAAAGACGTTTATTGTAAAGAGTGTCGAGGCACAACGCGATGTGGTTCCTATCCATTTCGAGGGACGCAACTCCAACTTTTTTTACAACCTTGCCAACCTGTGCAAGGCTTTGGGCATCAAGTTCAATATAGCCATGCTTTATCTGGCAGACGAGATGTTGAAAAACCGCCACAAAACTTTTACCATTACTATTGGCAAGCCCATACCGTGGCAGACGTTCGATAAGTCGAAGACGCCTGTGGAGTGGGCGCAGTATGTGAAGGACATCGTATATAAATTGTAGAAAGACCGTTATTTTACTTAAAGAAGTACTACTGACAAAGGATATGGAAGATATTATTGCACCGGTGAGCAAGGAATTGCTGAAAGCAGAGTTGACTGAGGCTAAGCGCTTGCGCATGACGAACAGAAGCAACAACCAAATATATATCATTACGGCTCAAGACTCGCCAAACACGATGAGGGAAATAGGGCGTTTGCGTGAGATTGCGTTTCGTGCTGCAGGAGGGGGGACCGGGAAGTCCATGGATATAGATGAGTATGACGTGATGGATAACCCTTACAAGCAACTGATTGTATGGAATCCGGAGGCCGAAGAAATATTGGGCGGATATCGCTATATCTTGGGCACGGATGTGCGTTTGGACGGGCATGGCGCGCCTGTGCTGGCTACTGCACATATGTTCAACTTCTCCGAAAAATTCCTGAAAGAGTATCTTCCTACCACCATCGAGTTGGGGCGTTCGTTCGTCACGTTGGAATACCAGTCTACACGTAGCGACAGCAAGGGGCTTTTTGCTTTGGACAATTTGTGGGACGGCTTGGGCGCACTGACGGTGGTGATGCCCGATGTGAAGTACTTCTTCGGGAAGGTTACCATGTATCCCAGCTATCACCGGCAGGGGCGCGACATGATTCTTTATTTTCTCAGAAAGCATTTTGCCGATAAAGACAACCTGATTACCCCGATGAAACCGTTGGTTTTGGAGTCGGACGAGAGAGAGTTGGAGGCTTTGTTCTGTAAAGATACATTCAAAGAAGATTATAAAATCCTGAACAGTGAGATACGCAGGTTGGGATATAACATTCCTCCTTTAGTGAACGCTTACATGGGACTCAGTCCAACGATGCGCATGTTCGGTACAGCCATCAACTACGGCTTCGGCGAAGTGGAGGAAACGGGCATCCTGATTGCCGTGGACGAAATCTTGGCAGAGAAGCGCATCCGTCACATCCAATCGTTCATCGAGAGCGAACCGGAAGCGTGCAGGCTGACGTCGGGCGCAAACAAAGTGGTGTATAAAAGCAGCTGTTAGCGGCCGGTGGCCTACGGTTGGCGGCGGGCGGTTGGGTGGTTTCGCAGACGCTTGTCTCTGTCATGTCAGGCGCTTGCGTCTGTCGTCTCAAACACTTGTCTCTGTCGGCTCGCATACTTGTGTCTGTCAACCTCTTGATTTATAGGTGGCTACGTGGATGCTTCCGGCCGGAACGCGCGGCATGCCTCCTCCATTCACCCTTCACCGCAGCTTACACCGCCGGCAGGCTGTTTCCGTTTATCTTTCGATAGAGGTCGAGGGCATACACGTCCGTCATGCCTGATATGTAGTCCAGCACCGCCTGAATTTTTTCGTAGAGTGCGGGTGCTTTTATGTTGTATTGGTCCGACACGCGGTTGATGAGCAGTTGCGAATATGCCTTCTCGGGCGAGCGCACGGCGTCTATCATCAGTTCGAGCAGCGTGCTGATGATGCGGAAACCCGCCAGCTCGATGTCCAGTACGTCGCGCGAGCGGTAAATCTTCCGCATTGAAATGTCGGCGCAATGCTTATAGGCGGCGGCAGGCTGTTCGGATATATGCCGGATGAGGCTTCCCTCGAACTCTCCTTCCAGGATTTTCGCTTCATTGTTCAGGAAAGCCTCGGTGCATTCGCTTATGAGCAGCCCGATGACGCTGGAGCGCAGGTAGGCTATCTGCTCGTTGACGTCGCTCACAATCTCCAACGTCTTCAGCATGTGCTCCTTGCGCTCGTCGGTGAAGTAGGCCAGCAGCAACTCCTGCGTCTCTTGCGAGGTAAGAATCTTCAGCTTGTGCGCATCCTCGATGTCCATCATCTGATAGCAGATGTCGTCGGCAGCCTCTACGAGATATACCAACGGATGGCGGGCATATCTTAGCGGGGCGTCGCTCAGCTTCTTCATCCCCAGCTCTTCGGCAATGCGGCGGAAGCCCTCCTCTTCCGTGGTGAAGAAGCCGAACTTCGGCTTCTTGCCCGCCAGACTCGACGAAAAGGGATATTTTACGATGCTTGCAAGGGTGGGGTAGGTAAGTACGAAGCCTCCCTTTCGCCGCCCTTCAAACTGATGCGTGAGCAGGCGGAAGGCGTTGGCGTTTCCTTCGAAGTGCGTCAGGTCTTCCCATTGCTCAGGCGTGAGGTGCGCCCTCAAATCCATGCCTTTGCCTTCGGAAAAGTAAGTGGAGATGGCCCGTTCGCCCGAATGCCCGAAGGGAGGATTGCCCAAATCGTGAGCCAGGCAGGCGGCCGAGACAATCGAACCGATTTCGGGCAGGTAGGTGTGCTGCAACTCCGGGCGGCGGGCAAGGATGGCTTTGGACACGTCGTTGCCTAACGAACGTCCCACGCACGATACTTCCAGACTGTGCGTCAGCCGGTTGTGGACAAAGATGCTGCCCGGCAGGGGGAATACCTGCGTCTTGTTCTGCAACCGGCGAAACGGGGCGGAGAATACAAGGCGGTCGTAATCCCGTTGAAACTCCGAACGGTTTTCGTGGCGTTCGCGGTGAAACTCTTCCAATCCGAAACGTTTGGCTGATATAAGCGTATTCCAGTCCATATTAAGTCAAATTAATTCAGGGTCTGTCGGGGTTTACCCGGCATTCTTCCCGAGCTTTCTTATTATTTAACTGCAAATGTACCATTATTTTGTATCAAATTCCGTATTTTCGCCCATTAAATGCAACAGGCAGGTTTCGCGGCTCTTGGATGGCCGGCGAAGACTCTACTGCCTTTCGCTGTTGAATAACCCCTAAATTGTGAATCATGCTGAATGTACAGATAATCAACAAGTCAAAACATCCTCTTCCCGCTTATGCCACCGGATTGTCTGCCGGGATGGATCTCCGTGCCAACCTCGACGAGCCCCTTACGCTGGCTCCGATGCAAAGGTGTCTGGTTCCTACGGGACTTTATATCGCCCTGCCCGCAGGCTTTGAAGCGCAAGTGCGTCCCCGCAGCGGGTTGGCCCTGAAGAAGGGAATCACGGTGCTGAACTCTCCCGGAACCATCGACGCCGATTATCGTGGTGAAATCTGCGTCATCCTCGTCAACCTTTCTGCCGAAGCGTTTGTGATAGAAGACGGCGAACGCATTGCCCAAATGGTGATAGCCCGCCACGAACAGGCCGTTTGGCAGGAAACGGAAGTGCTGGACGAGACGGAGCGCGGTGCCGGCGGATTCGGACATACCGGGAAAAAATAAGGATTTAAGATTGAAAACATGGAATATATCAGACTGATAGCTTTTCTTTTTCTCCTTTCTTCGGTCGGCCCGTCGTACGGAGTCTTGGTTGGAAGCGTTGCGGACGGAGCGGCTTTCTCTGTCATCGCCGGTGTGGCAACCAAGAAAAACAAGAAGAAACAAAGAAAGCCGGCTCCCCCTCCGGTGCAACTTACCGACGAGGAGCAGCGGCGCTACGACTACTTCTTCCTTGAGGCTGCACGCCTGAAGGTGCAGAAAGAGTATGCCGCCGCCTTCGACTTGCTGCAACACTGCCTGACGATTGCCCCCGACGAGCCTTCGGCTTTGTACGAGATAGCCCAATATTACCTCTTCCTCAAGCAAGTGCCGCCGGGACAGGCTGCTTTGGAGAAAGCGGTGGAGAAAGCTCCCGACAACTATTGGTATAGTCAGGCGTTGGCCAATCTCTATATGCAGCAAAACGAAACCGATAAGGCTGCGGCACTGCTGGAACAGATGGCGGCCCGCTTCTCCGACAAGATGGACCCGCTTTACAATCTGCTGGAAATCTACAACAAGGCAGAAGCCTATGACAAGGTAATAGGCATACTGAACAAGCTGGAGAAGAAAACGGGCAAGAACGAGCAGCTCAGCATGGAGAAGTTCCGCATCTATTTGCAGAAGAAAGACGACAAGCGCGCTTTTCGTGAAATAGAGAGTCTGGTGGAAGAGTATCCCAACGACATGCGCTATCAAGTGGTGCTGGGCGATGTCTATATGCAACACGGCAAGGAAGACGAAGCCTACGGCATTTACAAGAAAGTGCTGGCCGAAGAGCCCGACAACGTGATGGCGATGTATTCGCTGGCCTCTTACTACGACCAGACCGGGCAGAAAGAGCTTTACGAACAGCAACTGGACACGCTGCTCCTGAACAAAAAAGTGGCTTCGGACGTCAAGCTGAACGTGATGCGCCGCTTCATTGTGCAGAACGAGCAGGAAGGGCGCGACAGTACCCGCGTGCTCACTCTCTTCGACCGTATCATGGAGCAAGACCCCGACGATGCCAACCTGCCGATGCTCTATGCCCAATATCTTCTTTCCAAAAAGATGAACGAGCAGACGTGGCCGGTGCTGAGGCAGGTGCTGGTTATCGACCCTACCAACACGGCGGCACGCATGATGCTGGTGGGCGAGGCCGTGCGCAAGGAAGACAATAAGGAATTGATGGCTTTGTGCGAAGCCGGAGTGGAGTCGAATCCCGATATGCTGGAGTTTTATTTCTATTTGGCCATTGCATACAATCAGGCGGAACGGACAGACGATGCCCTGAACGTCTGCCTCAAAGCCCTGACTCGTGTCACCGACGAGAGCAATAAGGAAATGGTGTCGAACTTCTATGCCATTATAGGCGACATCTACCACACCAAGAACCGCAACCTCGATGCCTATGCCGCCTACGACTCGTCTTTGGTCTACAATCCGTCGAACATCGGTACGCTGAACAATTATGCCTACTACCTCTCTTTGGAGCGGCGCGACCTGGACAAGGCGGAAGAGATGAGCTACAAGACCGTGAAGGCCGATCCGAATAACCCCACTTACCTCGACACCTACGCATGGATATTGTTTGTGAAGGGAAATTATGCCGAAGCGCGCCTCTACATGGACGAAGCCATGAAAAACGATGCCGGAAACAGCAGCGTGGTGATAGAGCATTGCGGCGACATCTACTACATGACGGGCGACGTGGAAGGAGCGTTGAAGTATTGGAAACAGGCTTGGGAGAAGGGTAGCCGTTCCGATACGCTGAAACAGAAAATCCAGAAAAAGAAATACATAGCCGATGAAAACAAACCTGCTCAATAAAACAGTGTCGAAGGCACTCCGCATGTTGCCTTTGCTTCTGCTGGCCGTGGCCCTTGCCGGGTGCAAGACGTCGCGCATGGCTCACATGGGCGTTGAGAATACCGGATACCTTTCTTCCAAAGTGCAACTGACCGTTCCCCATAAGGATGCGGTGCTCACGGTGAACGGAACCATGAAACTGAAAGAGGGCGAGCGCATGCAACTCTCTTTCCTTATGCCCATCCTGCGCACGGAAGTGGCACGCATGGAAGTCACACCGGACGACATCCTGCTGGTAGACCGTATGGGAAAACGCTACGTGCAGGCCACCCGTAAGGAACTGAAGCGCATATTGCCCAAGAAAGCGGACTTTGCCCGGTTGGAGAAACTGCTCTATGCCGCTTCCAAACCCGATGGCAAAAAAACATTGACCGGCAAAGAACTGGGCATTCCCTCTCTGGCAAAAGGGAAACTTGTCTTTTCCGACTTCTCTAACAAGGGATTCACGATGTCTCCCACTCAACTCTCGCAAAAATACAGAGAGGTGGCATGGGAGGAGTTGTTGGAGATGCTGATGGACCTTTAATCAACATATGTCATGTGCATGAAACGTTTCTTTTCTATTCTTATAAGTTGTTTCTGTCTGGCTATTCCGCTTCTTGCCCAGTCCAACAAGCTGATTAAGGAGTTGGAAAACAGGCGCGGGGCTTTGCAGAAGCAGATTGCAGAGTCGGAGACGCTGTTGGTCAATACGCGTAAGGATGTGGGCAGCCAGTTGAGCGGACTTGCCGCACTGACCGGACAGATAGAAGAACGGAAACGTTATATCCTTGCCATCAACAACGATGTTGAGGCGATAGAGCGTGAGCTGGGCGTGTTGGGGCGTCAGCTTGTGCGCCTGCAAAACGATTTGAAGGACAAAAAGCAGAAGTACGAATCGTCTGTCCAATATCTGTATAAGAACCGTTCCATCGAGGAGAAGCTGATGTTTATCTTTTCTGCCCGGACGTTGGCCCAAACCTACCGTCGCATGCGCTATGTGCGCGAATATGCCACCTATCAGCGCCTGCAAGGCGAAGAGATATTGAAAAAGCAGGAGCAGGTGAACCGCAAGCAGGCGGAACTCCGGCAAGTGAAGGCCGCCAAAGAAGGCTTGCTGAAGGAGCGTGAGGCGGAGAAAGCCCGCTTGGAGGTGCAAGAGAAAGAGAAAAAGACGCTGGTTGCCAATCTGCGGAAGAAGCAACGGGGCTTGCAAGATGAAATCGGTAAGAAACGCCGCGAGGCCGACCGCCTCAATGCCCGTATCGACCGGTTGATAGCCGAAGAGATAGAGAAAGCCCGTAAGCGTGCCGAGGAAGAGGCGCGACGCGAGGCCGCCGCACGCAAAAAGGCCGATGAGAAAGGTGGAAAGAGTGAGAAGAGTGCCGCTTCTTCCACGTCCTCGAAGCCTAAGGCCACTCCTTTGGAGACTTATTCGATGAGCAAGGCCGACCGCGAGCTTTCAGGCAACTTTGCCAATAATCGGGGAAAACTGCCGATGCCCCTCACCGGTGCTTATATTATCGTCAGCCACTACGGGCAGTATGCCGTAGAGGGGTTGCGCAACGTCAAACTCGACAATAAAGGCATCGATATTCAAGGCAGGCCGGGTGCTCAGGCTCGTGCCATCTTCGACGGCAAGGTGGCGGCGGTATTCCGGTTGAACGGACTGTTCAACATCCTTATCCGCCACGGCAACTACATTTCCGTATATTGTAACCTCTCTTCCGCCTCGGTGAAGCAGGGCGATAATGTCACTACCAAGCAGACGCTCGGCGAAATCTTTTCCGACGGGGCTGATGGCGGACGCACGGTGCTTCACTTCCAGTTAAGAAAGGAGAAGGAGAAGCTGAACCCCGAACCGTGGCTCAACAGATAGGGGGGGAGGGCTTACATTCTTATCCCGTCCAGCAGTTCCAGATATAATGCGATGGCCTCTTCAATCTCTTTGATGAAGACAAATTCGTCGGCCGTGTGAGAGCGTGCGCTCTTGCCAGGTCCCATCTTCATGGAGGGGAACGGCATCAGGGCTTGGTCGGAAAGCGTAGGCGAGCCGAAAGGCGTGCGCCCCATGGCAATGGCTTTCTGTACGACGGGATGATTGAGCGGTACGTGCGACGAGCCCAACCGGAGGGAGCGGGCTTTGGCCTCGCAGGTGATATGTTTCTGTATCTCGTCGAAGAGTTCGCTGTTGTTGTAGCATTCGTTGCTGCGTATGTCCACTGTGAACGTGCAGCAGTCGGGGACGACGTTGTGCTGTGTTCCGGCATTTATCATGGTCACGCTCATCTTTACCGGGCCCAACAGGGGAGATTCTTTCGGGAAGCGGTAATCGCGGAACCAAGCGATGTCGTCCAGCGCCTTGTAGATGGCATTGTCTCCTTCGTTGCGTGCGGCGTGTCCCGACTTGCCGGTTGCCGTTACATCCAGCACCATCAGCCCTTTCTCGGCCACGGCGGGTTGCATCTCGGTAGGTTCGCCCACAATGGCAAACTGGATGGGAGGCAGTTCCGGCAAGACGCTCTCTATGCCATCCTTGCCCGACACTTCTTCTTCGCACGAGGCAAGATATATCAGGTTGTAGGCCTGCGTGGTGCGGCACAGTTGCAGGAACACTTGCAGCAGGCTGACTACGCTTGCGCCGGCATCGTTGCTGCCCAATCCATACAGCTTTCCGTTGCTTTCCTGCGTAGGGGCGAACGGGTCTTTTCTCCATCCGTTCACGGGCTTCACCGTATCTATGTGGGAGTTCAGCAGGATGGTAGGCTTTTTCAGGTCGAACATCGGGCTGAGACACCATACGTTGTTGCCTTTCCTGCCCGTTGCCATACCTTGCATCTCGATGTGGTTTTGCAGAAAGTCGGCGGCCTTCTCTTCGTCGCGGCTTATGGAGGGGATGCTGATGAGCGACTTCAGCAGTCCGATGGCTTCTGATGCCAGGCCGGGTATATCGTAGTTCATAATGCTGTGGGGTTATAATCTGTTTGGGCGCAAATTTACGGATAAATTTCAGAATTAATATAAAGAAGAGAAACGCTTTATTGTTTTGCCAAGTTGGTTCATTGTATTCAATGTGACTTGAGTTCGGAACAGGCGGTTCCTTTTGCTAAAGATTTTAGAGGCTGCATCCTATCGGACGGATATTTCCTGAATGCACCGGTTTACAGCGGCCGGGCAGAAGAGGGCCTTTTACGCCGACCCGCCCTCGCCCTGTTTTGACAGCTGCAATCCTTTGTCGCGACAGTGGCAAGTGTTCAAGCCGACAGACACTTGTGTTTGACGCGACAGACACAAGTGTTTGAACCGTCAAGGACAAGTGTCTGACGGAGTATGGCAAACGCTTGATAACCAATACGCTTTGACCTTAAAACACAAGCCGTCGGGTGGGGTTGTCGACCAGTTTCTTATCCCGACTCAGGTTAAATTATGTCGAATTCACGTTAATGTAAGACATATATGCAACTTTTATCAGAATTTTATTATTTTTGCCGTTGGATTGAGGCAACTCATTCCGATACGTATTAAAAAATAAAGAGGCGTTATGCTTGTCTTGTAAGTTGAAAACGTAGGAAATTTTGAACTTAGTACGAGAGAAGGCATGATGGTTTCACGCTATGGCGTGGGCTGTTATTACCATATCCGTACTAAGGGTTTTCCTACGACCTTCAACTTGGCATGGTGGCATTGCAGTTCCACGCCTCGTGATTTGTGAACATTCTTTCGGGAACTGGAAAAACATACAAACAAAACAAATGAAAGACATCGTTTATGCTTACATGACTTTTGGTGAAGACTATTGGTGGGCGTTTTTAATCGTTTGGTTGCTTCTTATAATAGTGGCTTGGATTCCTGATTTTGTAAACTTTCGCAAGACAGCTTTAATAATTCCGGGAATTTTCTTTTTGGTTTGGTATATACTGGAAATATTTCGTTACCTATGTTTGATATAAGAACGAGAAAGTTAAAGCCTTGACCCTTAAATAAGATGTATGGAAAGCCTCACGATAACAAGAAATCTCGGATATTGGTAAGATGAATGAAGGAGTACCCTTTCTTGAAATCCTTATGATGATTCGGGAAGTTTTTTCTGTATCTACGGATAAATCCTGAAAAAGGAAGATGGTTTCAAATGAAACCACTACCTTTGCGGTGTATTTATTAATTCATAGGCTTATGACTTATCATCATTTATCTGTTCTGGTGCATCGCCAGGCAGAAAAGTATGGAGACAAAACGGTCCTGAAATACAGGGACTATGAGACAGCGCAGTGGATACCGGTTTCCTGGAATGAGTTTTCGCGGATTGTGCATCGGGTTGCCCGGGCAATGGCAGCCTTAGGGATAGAACCGCAGGAGAACGTCGGTATCTTCTCGCAGAATAAACCCGAATGTCTTTATACTGATTTCGGCGCTTTTGCCAACCGGGCGGCGACTGTTCCTTTGTATGCCACCAGTTCGCCGGCACAAGCGCAGTATATCATCAACGATGCAAAGATGCGCTATGTGTTCGTGGGCGAGCAGTTTCAGTATGACGCAGCTTTCAGTGTGTTCGGCTTCTGCACCTCCTTGCAGCAACTTATCATCTTCGATCGTGCCGTGGTGCGCGACCCGCGGGACACCACGTCCATCTATTTTGACGAGTTTCTGGAGATAGACAAAGAGGCACGATACGCCGCAGTTGTGGAAGAACGTACCGCAGCAGCTTCGGACGACGACCTTGCCAATATCCTTTATACCTCCGGCACCACCGGCGAACCGAAAGGAGTCATGCTCCACCATTTCAATTATCGTGAAGCTTTCCGCATCCACGACATCCGCCTGCCTTTTATGACCGACAAAGATGTTTCCATGAACTTCCTTCCGTTGACGCATGTGTTCGAAAAGGCGTGGACTTATCTCTGCATCCATCGGGGTGTGCAGGTCTGCGTCAATCTCCGTCCGCAGGATATTCAGACCACCATTAAAGAGATACGCCCCACGCTGATGTGCAGCGTGCCGCGCTTTTGGGAGAAAGTCTATGCCGGCGTACAGGAAAAGATTGCCCAAGAAACCGGCTTGCGCAAAGCGATGATGCTGGATGCCATCAAGGTGGGCAAAGCGCACAACATCGACTATCTGCGCCGTGGAAAAACTCCTCCGGTGATGCTTCATCTGAAATATAAGTTTTACGAGAAGACCGTCTATGCGCTGTTGAAGAAGACCATCGGCATTGAAAACGGCAATTTCTTCCCCACGGCGGGTGCTGCCGTGCCCGATGAGATTTGCGAGTTTGTGCATTCGGTGGGCATCAACATGGTGGTGGGCTACGGACTGACGGAGTCGACGGCCACCGTGTCGTGCTTCTTGAACGAAGGCTACGAGATAGGCTCCGTGGGTACGCTGATGCCCGATGTGGAGGTGAAGATTGGCGAGAACAATGAGATACTCTTGCGTGGCAAGACCATTACCACCGGTTATTATAAGAAGCCGGTAGCCACTGCGGCCGCCATTGATGAAGACGGTTGGTTTCATACGGGCGATGCCGGTTATCTGAAAGATAATCATCTCTATCTGACAGAGCGCATTAAGGACTTGTTCAAGACGTCCAACGGGAAGTATATCTGCCCGCAGGCGTTGGAGACCAAGTTGGGTATCGACCGCTACATCGACCAGATTGCCATTATTGCCGATGAGCGGAAGTTCGTCTCTGCCCTGATAGTCCCTGTATATGGTTTCGTGAAGGATTATGCCGACGAGAAAGGCATTGCATATGGCAGCATGGAAGAGTTGTTGCAGCATCCTAAGATACAGGCCTTGTTCCGTGCCCGCATCGACACGCTGCAACAGCAGTTTGCCCATTACGAACAGGTGAAACGTTTCACGCTCCTGCCCCAACCTTTCAGCATGGAGCGCGGCGAGCTGACGAACACGTTGAAGCTGAAACGTCCCGTGGTGGCGAAGAACTACAAGGATGTGATAGATAAGATGTATGAGGAGTAGCGAAAAAAAAGCACTATAGAAATATATAGTGCCTAATTTAAAATCTGTGTAATACGCATCGTCTGCGTCTGAATGATGTATAAACAGCCTTTCGGGCAGCCCGGCATACAGTGGCGTCCGAAAGGCTGTTTGTTTTTTTAGTATCCGAAGATTTCTTCCTGTGTCAGTTCAACCACCGGGGCTATTTTCTTCAAGGCTTCGATGTCGAGCTCTTTCTTGTCGCCGAGGATACCGTAGTTGTACGTGCGTCCTTTTATCCGGCTGGTTTGGAAGTCGACAACGTCTTTCAGCGTCATGCCCTGAATGTCGTTGTACAATTTGATGCGTGAGTCTACATCCTGACCCAGATATTGGGCGCTGATAAACGACCAGATGACGCTCATCTTCGTGATGCGTTCGGTGCGCAGGCGTGCCGTCATGCCCTCTTTGGCCAGTTTGAAGGCTGCTTCCGATTGGGGCATGTTTTCGATGATGTCGTTGAATGTTTTGATGGCATCCAGCATCTTGTCGTTCTGCGTGGCTATCTGGCTCATAACAAGGTAATTGTTTTTCAGATAAGACGGACGGTTGAAACCTGCCCATGCCGAATAGGCCAACCCACGGCTTTCGCGCATTTCTTGGAACACGATGGAGTTCATGCCGCCCCCGAAATACTCGTTGTAGAGCTGGCGTGCCGGCTCGATGGAGGCATCGAACTTCTCTCCCCGGTTGGATATCTGGGTCATGTAAATCTGTTTTGCCTCGTATGGAGCAATGTAGAAAGTGGTTTTCGGCGTAAGCTGTTCATTGAAGTCATTGCCCGTGGGGATGTCTTTCAGCATGGCCGGAGTCTTGTGCTCTTTGGCAAGAAGGGCAAGCACGTCTTGTTCGCTGCGGGGGCCGTAGTACAGAATGCGGTGCTTGAAGCCGTTCAGGCCGTGGATGCGGTCTACTAGCTCTTGCGGGTTCATGTCGGTCAGTTCGGCTTCGCTCAAGAGGTTGGTTGCGGCGTTTTTCGGGCCATAGACGATGTAGGTCGTCAGGCGCGAGAAGTTCTGCATCTGGTTCAGTTTGGCATCTTTACGCTTCTTCAGGATGTCTTGCACGAGGTTGGCGTAGGCTTCCTTGTTGACTTGCGCATCGGCCAACAGCTTTTCGAAGAGGGCGATGGCGGCGGGCATGTTTTCGTTCAAGCCCGAAAGCTCCACATACGTGCGTTCGCTGCTGGGATATACACTGAAGCTGCAAGCCATGCGGTAGAACTCGCTTTTCACCTGTTCGGGAGTCATGTCCGATGTGCCCAGGTATTCCAGATACTGGGCTGCCGTGCCCAATGCCTTGTCGTTGTTGTTGCCCATATCGAAAAGATAGGTCAGCTCGAAAATGTCGTTGTTGGTGTTCTGCTTGTAGAGTACGGGGATGCCGTTCTGTGTTTTCAGTTGCGACAAGTCTTTGCTGTAATCGAGGAATACCGGCTCGATGGGAGTGACTTGGCTTCCCTGTATATCTTTCAGGAACGGGCTGATGGCGTCGCGGTTCATGAAGATGGGGGTGATGGTGGGTTTCGCAATCTTCTTCTCGTTCGGGTCTTTTCCCTGGCGTTTGTAGATAATGGCGTAGTTCGTGTCTTCCAGATATTGGTTGGCGAAAGCCACGATGTCGGCTTTGGTCAGTCGGGAGATGCGGTTCAGTTGGTTCACCTCGTCGGCCCAGTCGCTGCCGTTGACGAAAGACTGTACGAACCAGTTGGCGCGTGCGCCGTTGCTATCCAGTCTGTATAGCTGGTTCAGTTTGAAGTTGTTGATGTTGGCTTCCAATATTTTTTCGTCGAAGTCGCCGTTGCGCAGTTTCTTGACTTCGCCCAGCAGCAGGTCTTTCACCTCGTCCAATGTCTGGCCCTGTTTGGGACGTCCCTGCATCATCAGCGCGGAATAGTCTGACATGCTCATCGGATAGCAGTAAGCGCTCAGCGTTTTCTGTTGTTGGGTCAGGTTGAGGTCAATCAGACCGGCTTGTCCGTTGTAGAGGATTTGCGATACCACTTCCAGTATTTCGGCCTCTTTGCTGGCTGCTCCGGGGAATCGCCATGCCAAAGCCACGCTTTCGGCGTCCGGGCCGAACACTTCGCGCACAATCGGGGCGGTGATAGGCTTTTCTTTCGCCAGATTCAGTTTGGGCAGATTGGGATTGGGTTTCAGTGAGCCGAAGTATTTGTCAACGACGGCAATCATACTGTCGGGGTCGAAGTCGCCGCTGAGGCAGATGGCCATGTTGTTGGGCACATACCACATCTTATAGTAGTTTTTGATGTTGGTGATGGAGGGATTCTTCAGATGCTCCTGTGTGCCGAGTACGGTTTGCGTGCCGTAGGGATGGTGGGGGAAGAGGGCCGACAGGGTGGCTTCGTACACCTTGCGCGGGTCTCTGGTGAGCGACATGTTCTTCTCCTCATACACCGTCTCCAGCTCGGTGTGGAAACCGCGAATCACGTTGTTCTCGAAGCGGTCGGCCTGTATCTTTGCCCAGTTCTCCACTTGGTTGGCGGGTATGTCTTCGGTGTAGCACGTCACGTCGAAGCTGGTATAGGCATTCGTCCCATTGGCGCCGATGGCAGTCATCAGCTTGTCGTACTCGTTGGGGATGGACAACTTGGACGCCTCGTAGGAAAGGCTGTCGATGACGTGGTAGATGTTTTTGCGGGCAACGCTGTCCGTCGTTCTGCGGTAGATTTCGAATTGCTGTTCTATCTGGTCGAGCAGGGGCTTCTCGGCTTCGTAGTTTTGCGTGCCGAAGTGGTTGGTGCCTTTAAACATCAGGTGCTCGAAATAGTGTGCCAGTCCGGTGGTTTCGGCAGGGTCGTTCTTTCCGCCCACACGTACGGCGATAAACGTTTGTATACGCGGTTTCTCTTTGTTAACTGTCATGTAGACTTTCAGTCCATTGTCTAAGGTGTAGATACGTGCTTTCAGCGGGTCGTTGGGCACGGTGGTGTAGCGATAGTCCTTGGGACCGGCGCCACGCATGCTTGCTGTTGCCAGAATGAAAAGCAGCAGGCACGCCAAGCGGAATAGTTTGTTCATAAATAAAGTTGTTAGGTTGATAAATACAAAAGTATGTATTTTTATCCAAAGGTGGTGCATGTAGTAGGTTATTATTTTGAAAAACTGGCTATGTTTCACAGCTTCAACTATTTCAGAGGCTTGCTTTTTGAGTAATTGTGTTTTTTTCCTACCTTTGCCGTCTTGAAAACTGAAAAGGAACAAGCGTATGATTACCGCAGAGCAACTGAAAGATATCAAAGAACGTACCGATGCCTTGAACCGCTATCTGGACATCGAAGGAAAAAAAATACAAGTAGAGGAAGAACAACTCCGCACGCAAGCCCCCGGATTCTGGGACGACCAAAAGGCCGCCGAAGCGCAGATGAAGAAAGTGAAGGGCTTGCAACAATGGATTTCGGGCTACAACGAGGTGAAGACGCTGACGGAAGAGGTGCAGCTGGCCTACGATTTCTACAAGGACGAGCTGGTGAGCGAGGAAGAGGTGGACGAGGCCTATGCCAAAGCATCCATTGCCGTAGAGGAACTTGAACTCAAGAACATGCTTCGCGAAGAAGCCGACCAGATGGATTGCGTGCTGAAGATAAACTCCGGTGCGGGCGGCACGGAAAGCCAAGACTGGGCCAGCATGCTGATGCGCATGTATCTGCGCTATGCCGAGACCAACGGTTATAAGGCCACCATTGCCAACTTGCAGGAGGGCGACGAGGCGGGCATCAAGACTTGTACCATCGAGATTGCCGGCGATTATGCCTACGGTTACCTGAAGGGCGAGAACGGGGTGCACCGCTTGGTGCGCGTCTCTCCCTACAACGCACAGGGCAAGCGCATGACTTCTTTTGCCTCTGTGTTCGTCACTCCGTTGGTAGACGATACCATTGAGGTGAACATCAACGTAGCCAACATCTCGTGGGATACCTTCCGTTCCAGCGGGGCAGGCGGGCAGAACGTGAACAAGGTGGAGTCCGGCGTGCGTCTGCGCTATCAGTTCAAAGACCCTTATACGGGCGAGGAAGAAGAAATCCTGATTGAAAACACCGAAACGCGCGACCAGCCCAAGAACCGCGAGAATGCCCTGCGCCAGTTGCGCTCCATCTTGTACGACAAGGAACTTCAGCACCGCATGGCCGAGCAGGCCAAGGTGGAAGCCGGCAAGAAGAAAATCGAATGGGGCTCGCAGATACGCAGCTACGTGTTCGACGACCGCCGCGTGAAAGACCATCGCACCAACTTCCAGACCAGCGACGTGAACGGGGTGATGGACGGAAAGATAGACGGCTTCATCAAGGCATACCTCATGGAGTTTGCCGGAAGCGGCGAGTAGAGTTTCCTCCTGTATCGGCCGCTTCTCTCGCGATGTTGTTCCGCCGGGTGTTCTTTCGGGTGCCGGCGCAATGAAGATTCTTCAGGCATGCCTTTGTCGGAAGGGGAGGGGGAGGCGGTGTCGGGGGGAAGTGCCGGACACGGGTGCTTGTCGTGTTGGAGGCTTGTGTTTGACGTCTCAGACACAAGCCTCTGACACGTCAGACACAAGCCTCTGTCGTGCCGAACGCCTATGTCTGTCACGGCAAAGCCCGACCGTCCGGGAGCGGGGCGGAGGGGGGAGACAGGACGATGGTTGAACATTTTTCTCTTTTTCGTTTGGAAACTTCCCGAATTTCCTCTTACTTTGTTCATCGTTGAACTTTAAACAGCAAAAACGCCATGGGAAAAAGTAAGAAGAAGGCAATGCACAGCCTGAAAGAAGAGCAACAAGCCAGGAAAGTGATGATTGTCATCGGCATCGTAGCCATCGTTTTGGTTATAGCCATGTTTGTGGGCTATTCTTACTGGGGCTGATGACAAATTAGAAAAGACGGGCATGCCGCAGGAGATAGAACGGAAATTCCTTGTGACGGGCGAGTATAAGTCGCAAGCCCACGCACAGAGTCGCATCGTGCAAGGCTACATCAGCAGCGCGCGCGGGCGGACGGTGAGGGTGCGCATTCGCGACGGCAAAGGCTATCTCACCATCAAAGGACCGTCCGATGCGTCGGGAACCGCACGCTACGAATGGGAGAGGGAACTTCCGCTTGAAGAGGCCGAAGAGTTGATGCGGCTGTGCGAACCGGGTGTCATCGACAAGACGCGCTATTTGGTGCGCAGCGGCCGCCACATCTTCGAGGTGGACGAGTTTCGAGGCGAAAACGAAGGGCTGACCTTGGCCGAAGTGGAGCTTTCCTCGGCCGACGAAGTGTTCGTGAAGCCCGCTTTCCTCGGCCGGGAGGTGACGGGTGACGTCCGTTATTATAACTCGCAACTGATGAAGCAGCCTTTCGGCACGTGGCCGCAAACCCACGATTCACCCTAATCCTTACGTAATCATGGAGAAACTTTACGAGTACTTGCCAAGAGAACTGGTCTCCTTTATTCTGGTCACCCTGTTTTCTCTGCTCATCGGGCTTTCGCAGCGTAAAATCAGCCTGAAGCGCGAAGGCGAGACCACGCTTTTCGGCACCGACCGCACGTTTACCTTCATCGGCATTCTGGGCTACCTGCTCTACATCCTCGACCCTGTGGAGTATCGCCTCTTCATGGGTGGCGGCGCCGTTCTGGGCTTGCTGCTCGGGCTGAACTACTACGTGAAACAGGCGCAGTTCCATGTGTTCGGCGTAACCACCATCGTCATTGCGCTCATCACCTACTGCATAGCACCTATTGTGGCTACGCAGCCGTCATGGTTCTACGTCATGGTCGTCGTCACGGTGCTGCTCTTCACCGAACTGAAGCACACCTTTACGGAGCTGGCGCAGCGCATGAAGAACGACGAGATGATAACGCTTGCCAAGTTCCTTGCCATCAGTGGCATCATCCTGCCCATGCTGCCCAATAAGAATCTCATCCCCGGTATCAACCTGACGCCTTACACCATCTGGCTGGCCACGGTGGTGGTATCGGGCATCTCCTACCTCTCGTATCTGCTCAAGCGTTACGTCTTCCACGAATCGGGCGTGCTGGTTTCGGGCATCGTGGGAGGGCTGTATAGCAGCACGGCCACCATCTCCGTGCTGGCACGCAAAAGCCGCAGGGCCTCCGCGCAGGATGCCCCGGAATATGCGGCTGCCATGTTGCTGGCGGTGAGCATGATGTTCCTGCGCTTCCTGATACTGATAGGCATCTTCAGCCGCGATACGTTGTTGGCCATCTATCCCTACCTGCTGCTTATGTCGGCTGTGGCGGCAGGCACGGCATGGTATCTGCATTCCCGGCGCAAACCGGCGGATAACGGCGACCATGCAGGTGAGGAAGAAGACGGCAGCAATCCGTTGGAGTTCAAGGTGGCACTCATCTTTGCCGTGTTGTTTGTCGTGTTCACCATCCTGACCCATTATACGCTGATGTATGCCGGTACGGGCGGATTGAACCTGCTCTCTTTCATCTCCGGTTTCAGCGACATCACTCCTTTCATCCTGAACCTGCTTCAGGGCACGAGCAGTGTGGCGGTGACGGTTGTTGCGGCTTGCAGTATGCAGGCCATTGTCAGCAACATTGCGGTGAACATGTGCTACGCCCTCTTCTTTGCCGGCCGGCAGAACCCTTTGCGCCCGTGGATATTGAGGGGCTTTGGTTGTGTCATAGCCGTGAACATCAGCATCCTGCTCCTTTTTTACTTTCTGTAAACAGTTGTGTATAAGCTGTTGTGCAACTCCTTTTTTGCTTTTTTAACTCCGAAACTCTCGTAATTGTATGGAAAGAGACTATTTTTGTCGCAATCACTGTGACAAAACCCCATCGGACTCGTCTAATAGCAAAAACAATGATAAACGAATAGTAACCAAACATGAAAACAATGAGAATGAAATGGTTTGTGCTGCTGTGGATGCTGATGCTATCCGCAACGCTGGCTGCACAAAAGTACGGCTCCCTTATCTTTTCAGGTCAAAGGAGTGTTGCTCGACTCGCTTACCCACGAGGGAGAGCCTTATGCCACTATTAAAATCGTGAAGAAAGAAAATCCCGGACGTGCTTTGAAGATGATGGTGACGGACATGAAAGGCCGTTTTCAAGAGAAAGTGACCGGCACGGGAAACTTCGTGCTCACCATAACCTCTGTGGGGCGTGTGCCTATCGTGAAGAATTTCACGGTAGAGGCAGGCAAGCAGGTAGTAGACTTCGGCACGCTGTATGCCGTGGATGCTACCAACGAACTGGCGCAGGTGGAAATCGTGGCCCAAAAGCCGTTGGTGAAAGCCGATGTGGATAAGATAGAATACAATATACAGGATGACCCCGACTCGAAATCGAACTCCTTGCTGGAGATGCTCCGCAAAGTGCCTCTGGTGACAGTGGACGGGGAGGACAACATCAAGGTGAACGGTAGCAGTAACTTCAAGGTCTACGTCAACGGGAAACCCAACAACATGATGAGCAACAATCCTACGGAGGTGTTGAAGAGTATGCCCGCCAACTCCATCAAGCACATTGAGGTGATAACCAATCCCGGCCCCAAGTACGACGCCGAAGGCGTGGGAGGCATCCTTAACATCGTCACTATGGGCAGTGGGCTGGAAGGTTACACGGTGACTTTCAGCGGGAACGTTAGCAACCGCGGTGCAGGCGGTGGCTTGTTTGGCACGGTGAAGAGCGGTAAACTGACCGTCAGCGGTCGCTACAACTACAATTACCACGACCAGCCGCGCAGCTATTCCGGTGGAACCCAGCGCACAAAAGGCAAAATCACGGCAATGTCTTCGGATCTGGATTTTGATGGAATGAACGAAGGAAACGGTAACTTCCAGTCGGGCAGTATGGAGGCAAGTTATGAGATAGACACCTTACGCCTATTGTCCATGTCTTTCGGGTTGTGGGGAGGCGGAAACAAGGGGTTCGGAGAGAATCACACCCGGGCCACCGCACCGGGCACGGACAACGAACTATACCGCTACACCTCGAACAACCATAACAAGCACTCGTGGTACTCCATCGATGGAGGCCTTGACTATCAACGCCTGTTCGGTGTGAAAAACCGCATGCTCACCTTGTCTTATAAGATAAATACCCGTCCACAGACCTCGGATTCGTATTCCGACTACAACGATACACATGCCGCCGTGGATTGGCAGGACTTCATGAAGCGCATGCGCGATCAGCGTAACGATGGTTCGCAAAGCACCACGGAACATACTTTCCAGTTGGATTACACCACGCCCATCGGCAAGATTCATACGCTCGAAGCCGGTACCAAATACATCTTGCGCAACAACATCTCGGAGAATGACCGTTATGAGCGTATGATTGGAACGGATGCTTATGAGTTCGACAGAGACCACAGCTCTCACTATAAGCATCAGAACGATATTCTGGCCGCCTATCTGGGCTATGGATTGAGGGTAAAGAAACTTTCCGGACGGTTGGGTGTGCGCTATGAGCATACCATCCAGAATGTGAAATACAGGTTGGGCAAGGGCGATGATTTCAAGGAGCATTTTAACGATGTGGTGCCCTCGGCAAGCATCGGCTGGAAGCTGACCGATATGTCGAACCTGCAACTGGGCTACAACATGCGCATTTACCGTCCGGGCATCTGGTTCCTGAATCCTTATCTGAACGACAGCAATCCCACCCACATCAGTCAGGGTAATCCGAATCTGGACAGTGAGAAGAACCATTCGTTCAACCTTAGCTACAGCAATTTTACCCAAAAGTTCAACATCAACCTCTCCATGCGCTATTCGTTCACCAACAACAGCATCGAGAGCATCACCGAACTTGTGTCGGACAGAACGCTCGTGGAAAAGGGTTTGCAGAACCCTACCGGCAAGGATGTCCTCTACAACACCTATCAAAACATCGGTAAGAGCAGGAATGCGGGGTTGAGCGGCTATGTGAACTGGAACGCGACTGCCGACACGCGTATTTATATGAACTTCTATGGCAGTTACGCCTATATGGAAGACGGCAGGGGACTGAAGAACGACGGGTGGAGTCTCTTTGCTTATGGCGGCATCCAGCAGTCGCTGCCTCGCGACTGGCGCATCAGTATGAACATGTACGGACAGACTCCGTGGATAATGCTTCAAGGCAAGGGAAGCAGTTTCTTCGATTACAGTTTGAGCGTTAACAAGTCTTTCCTGAAAAAGCGTCTTACCTTGTCGGCATTTGCCAGCAACTTCTTCTCGAAATATATGCATCAGAATAATACGTTGGAGAATGCCAACTTCATACAAGAAAGTCGCTACAAGTATAGTCGCCAGCGTTTCGGCGTGAGCGTCAGCTATCGCATCGGCGAACTGAAGGCAAGCGTGAAGAAAGCCTCGCGCACCATCAGCAACGACGACGTGAAGAGCGGCGGGAGCAGTGGCGGTGGAGGAGCCGAATAAGGAAGGCTTGGAATAAGAAGAGGCGGAGGCGCAGCATTTCCTGTTCATTACAGATGAGCGGAAATGTTGTGCTTCCGCCTCTTTGTTGTATTATCTGCGGAACTGTTCTTTCATTGCCGATGCTCCTAAACGTTGTGCTTCCGCATTCTTTTTTGCATAAACGGCCGGACAGTCAGCAAAGTCACGGCGGCACTTCGTCTTCCTCCGGGTTTACTTTGCCTCGATACGTGGGGGTAGTGCCTCTAAGGTGTGGGGTAACCTCCCGTAAGGTGTGGGCTTACGTCTCGTAAAGTGTGGGCTTACGTCTCGTAAGGTGTGGACTTACACCTCGTGAAGTGTGGGCATAGACCTGCTGAAGTGTGGGCTTGGAATTGCTTGGATGTGGGGTTATGTCTGCCAAGCATATAAGATTGAACTTTTTTGTAGCAAGAAAGAAAGGGTTTGCCCATCGGCTTTTCTGACTATCGCAAAGGCATGTCATCGGAAGGGAGGGGTATAAAAAGATAAAAGGAAACTGTCTCACGACACCCCCCTTTCCGTTTTGTTTTGTTTGATTGTTCTTCTTATAAATCGTGCGGGTGATAGGACTCGAACCTACACGCCTCACAGCACCAGATCCTAAGTCTGGCGCGGCTACCAATTACGCCACACCCGCAAGTTCGTTTTGTAGTGGCTGCAAAGGTAGAAAGAAATTTCATTTCAGCAAATAGTTGAAGTTGCAAAGTTACTTCAAAGCCCCTATTTTAAGGTTTTTTCGAGCTTCTTCAATAATAGTGTCTATTCCGTTGGCCTCGTCTTCCTTGCTCATGTCCACCTTTTTGTCCGGGTCGATGCCGAACTCTATCTGCTGCTTGCCTGCATCGAGATGCGGGCTGGCCGAGAAGCGTACTCCCCACCCGTTGGGAAGTTCGGACGAGAAGGGCAGGCCCGAGCCTCCACCGGTCTTGTCGCCTATCAGTGTGACGTTGGGAAAGTAGCGCATGGCGTTGACGAAATCGTTGGTGGCGCTATAACAATGACGGTTGATGAGGAGAACCACCTTCTTTTGCCAGCGGATGCTGTTCGAGGGTTCTATATAAATAGGTGTAGGTTCGGAAAAGTCGTTATGCCCTTTGCCGGTTTTGTGCACGATATAGCCCGTCAGCACCTTTTCGTTGGTGAAGCGTTGGGCCATGCGGGTGGCGTTTGTCAGGTTGCCGCCACCGTTATTGCGCACATCTATGATCAGGCCGTTGCAGAGGGATAGGTAGGAGAGGATTTCACTCAGATTGCCGTTGCCGATACTGCTGGAGAAGTCCCCGTAATAGATGTAGCCGATGTTATCTTCCAGAATGGTGTATTTGGCGCCACCGGCGATGCGGTAGTCTCTGCCCAAATACTTTTCGATGAGGCCTTCGTTGAAGTTGCGCGGGTAGTCCAGATACCAGTTCCAATAGCGTGCCATGTCGGAAGAGGAGTATAGGTTGACGTGCCCGTCTTTCAGTTCGGCAAGCATGTTGCCCAATACCTCGAACAGGGCTTCGTTGCCCATGTTCGGAGTGATGAGCGCTTGGTATTTGTCGCGAATGTCGTTCCAGTCTATCTGCTTGTAGTCAAAGAAGCAGTAGCGTTCGTCGATGATTTGCCACAGGGCTTCGAAGTTGCCTTGCGGGGTATTGCTGTATTCTTCTTCACGAATGCATCCGTGCAACAAGGGCAAGAGGACGAGCAATATGCCCCAAATGCCCGACAGGCAGCTTCTTCTTTTACGCATCGTTCTTGGCGTCTTCTTGTTTCTTGACTTTCTCATCTTCTTTTGTTTGGAAACAGATAAAATTCCTTCACGAAACCCGCCATGAATACATGTGAGTAGGTGTGCGTCTTTATCCCGTTGACGTTGGACTGTTGCGCATCCCACAGATAGGCAAGGCGTATGCCGGCACGTCCCACCGTGAAGTCGGCGGTGAGCATCTGCCTCATGGACGGTTGGTTGTGCAGTGAGGTGAAGTTTACCACTCCGTCCCAATGCCCCAGCGTGAATATCTCGTAGTATGACTGTCCGTAGTTGGGCATGAACATTACACCTGCCAGCGGGAGGTTTATCTGATAGCGCAGCGTGACGGGGCGGTTCGCCACGCGCAGCTTCCACACGGCCATGCCCGATGCGGCAAGGTTGATGTAGGCGCGTGCTTGGGCGGGGTTGTTGCCGTTGCGCAGGTTGTAGGCAAAGCCCCCGTTGAGGTCGGCCACGCCTCCGGCCAGCAGCTTGAAGTTGCTTGTGATGGGAAAGTTGTAGTGCAGGCCGTAGTTCCAGTTGGCCAGTGCGGAGAGGGTGTTATTGTTCTCCGCCTTGTTGTGCGTATATCCCAAGTCGGCCTGAAAGAAGGTCTGTTGCGAAACATTGCCGTTCATCAGCCGTGTCATCCGCATGCTTTCGCGGGAGACGCGAAAGTCGATGCCTTTGTACTCCTGCGGCGACAGATAGGTGTCGAACACATTGGCGGAGCCGATGCCATACATCGTGGCACGGGTGACGATGCGGTTGCGGGCTGTGGAGTCTGTCCGCAGCTTCTGCACGAAGTCGGCCTCCGCATCCTGGGCTTGCAGTGTGCCGCCGCCCGAAAGCAGCCCCATCAAGGCGATTATCCTATATAACTTCATAACTCTTCCTTCCATATTAACCGCTCGTCACTCATTGCTAACCACTCTAAAACAGTTTCATCTGCCCTGTCATCTCATCCAGAATGTCTCCCTCGCTCTTCCCGTGGTCGGGGTCCAGAATCTCCGGCTCGCTTTCCTCTTCCCGGTTTTCCGGCTGTTGCGGCGGTTCGGGGTGGCGGGTGGGCTCCAGTTCGTTTATGGTGTCGAGCGTGTAGGTGGTCAGCCGTTTGCCTTTGGCTTTGAAACCTTTCACGGCGATGAACTCGTCAGCTTCCACCACCATCGGTTCGCGGAAGTTGTCGTGCCCGCCGAAGATGACCTCTAACCGTGGGTAGTATTCGTCGGTGAGCAATATGAGGCTGTTGTTCTTGTTCTCGCCCAAGTAGTTCTGCTTGCGTGGCGTGGCTTCGAGGCAGAAACGCTTGATGTAGGGATAATTCTGTTGGTCGGCATCGTAGAGCACGGCTGTCCATACCTTGTTCGCGTCGTACTTCTCAAGCACGCGTATGTTGTCCTCGTAGTGGTTGTTCAGGTCGAAATTGGTGACGTAGAAGTCGCCGTTGTTCTGCACCACGAGGATGGTGTCGTCGCTCTGGAACTCTCCGAGATACTCTCCGCGTCCGTCGTAGTTGAGGCGCAGCACGTCTTGGTCGAACCATACCTGCCGTCCGCCCAATGTGGAGCCTCCGCGTTGCTTCAAGGCTATCTTGTGCACCGGGTTGCGGGTCAGGATGTTTCCCATGGCCTGACGTCCCTTGATGTTGATGGCGCTGAAGTCTTCTTCGAAAATGATGCGGCGAATGCGCGGGTTGGGCTTCAGCGTCACCTTGATTACTTCCGCCTCGCCGTTGGGGTTGGCGCTGAAGTAGGTGATGCGGGAGTCGGGCGTGCCTTGCGTCACGTCATACTCGCGGTCGCGCACCACGCCGGTGACGGCGAAACGCTTGATGTAGGTGGTTCCCTCTTTTCCGTCGCGGTAGCACACGTTGTAGATGGTGCGTTTGTCGTTCTTCTTGAATATGCCGGCGTAGAGGATGTTCTTGCCCACGAACTTTTTCTCGGCCACGGGTGTGATGATGTACTTCCCGTCGCGGAAGAAGATGATGACGTCGTCGATGGGCGAGCAGTTGGCCAGATACTCGTCCTTCTTCAGGCCGGTGCCGATGAAACCTTCTTCGCGGTTGATGTAAAGCTTCTCGTTGGCCTCGATGACCTTGGTGGCCTCGATGGTGTCGAAGTTGCGCAGTTCCGTGCGGCGGGCAAAGCCTTTGCCGTACTTCTCTTTCAGCATGCGGAACCAGTCCACGGTATATTCCACGATGTTTGCCAAGTGGCGGTCTATCTCCTCGATATCCGCTTTCATGCGGGCAATCAGCTCTTCGGCCTTATCGGAGTTGAACTTGAGGATGCGTGCCATCTTGATTTCCATCAGGCGGAGGATGTCGTCTTTGGTCACTTCGCGGATGAAGGTGGGATAGTAGGGCGTCAGGCGGTCGTCGATGTGTTCGCAGGCGGCATCCATGCTCTTGGCCTGTTCAAACTCCTTGTCCTTGTAGATGCGCTCTTCGATGAAGACCTTTTCGAGCGAGGCGAAGTGCAGGCTTTCCAGAATCTCGCTCTTGCGTATCTCCAATTCCCGGCGCAGCAGGGCCAGCGTGTTGTCGGCCGATTTGCGCAGCACGTCGCTCACGGTGAGGAAGTGCGGCTTTTGCCCGTCGATGACGCAACAGTTGGGCGAGATGCTCACTTCGCAGTCGGTAAAGGCATAGAGTGCGTCAATGGTCTTGTCGGACGATACGCCCGGCGCCAAGTGCACCAGAATCTCCACGTTGCCCGATGTGAGGTCTTCCACCTTGCGGATTTTTATTTTCCCTTTTTCGCTTGCCTTTACGATGGAGTCGCATATGCCGGCCACCGTTTTCCCGTAGGGTATCTCCTTGATGGCAAGCGTCTTGTTGTCAATCTTCTCTATCTTGGAGCGCACACGCACGGCACCTCCGCGTTCGCCGTCGTTGTATTTGGACACGTCGATGGAACCTCCCGTCTGGAAGTCGGGATAGAGCTTGAAGGCTTCGTTGTGCAGATACTTGATGGAGGCGTCGCACAGCTCATTGAAGTTGTGCGGCAGTATTTTGGACGACAGGCCCACGGCAATGCCCTCTACGCCTTGTGCCAGCAGCAGGGGGAATTTCACGGGTAGCGTCACCGGCTCTTTGTTTCGTCCGTCGTAAGAGAGTTTCCATTCGGTGGTTTTGGGGTTGAACACCACGTCGAGCGCAAATTTGGAGAGGCGGGCTTCGATGTATCGCGGTGCGGCGGCGCTGTCGCCCGTGAGGATGTTGCCCCAGTTTCCCTGACAGTCCACAAGCAGGTCCTTCTGTCCCAGTTGCACCAAGGCATCGCCTATGGAAGCGTCGCCGTGGGGATGGAACTGCATGGTGTGTCCCACGATGTTTGCCACCTTGTTGTAGCGTCCGTCTTCCATGCGGCGCATGGAGTGCAGGATGCGCCGTTGCACGGGCTTCAACCCGTCCATGATGTGGGGCACGGCACGTTCCAGTATCACGTACGAGGCATAGTCCAGAAACCAGTTCTGGTACATGCCGCTCAGTTGGTGTTTCACGTTGGCGTCTTTCGTGTCGGCAGGTTTGTAGTCAGAGTGTTCTTCTTTTCCGGCCGGCAGTTCCTTGTCAAAATCGTCTTTCGGTGCTTCGATATCTTCGCTCATATTTGTTCGGGGATTGTCTATTCAATGATATGCCTGATTTTCAGTTGCACGCAAAAATACGAAATTTGTTCGATAAACGAGAATTTATGCCGGACTTTTATCATGGAGCGCCTCTCTCAGGGGCTTTCCGGGGGGCGGAGAGGAACGTGCGGCAGATGCGGCATGCGGAGGCTCTGTCAGGTGCTTGTGCCCGGCGTGACAGGCACAAGCCTTTGACGGCTCAGACACAAGTCTTCGACTTGACAAACACAAGTGCCTGTCGCGTCAGACGCAAGCCTCTGACACGACGGGCCAGAGAGCTTGTGCCGGCAGGGTGTGTTTGGCTTAGTGATTGCGGAAATTCCACTTGGAGTTGTCGCTGTTCGTATCGAACTGCCCCAACGAGGGAGTGCTGTCGCCTACGGATACCAGTACTAACTCTTTGTCCGTGCCCGGTACGCTCTTGGGCATGATGCGATAAGTGCCGTCCGTCAGTTGCTCTATCCGCCAAAGCTGTTCGGGAGTACCGGTGAAGCGGGGCACGGTCACCACTTCGGCGTCGGCGGTGGCGGCCAGCGCACGGTCGGTTCCTTCGATGACAATCTTATAGTAAGGCGCGCCCAAATAGCCTCCGGCTTCGGGCACGGCGGTGATGGTCCATCTTTGGTGGGGGCGGAACATGTAATCGCCTATCCTTACGTTGATATCGTCTTTCGGCCATGTGCCGATGACATCGTCCAGCGTCTGCGACTTCAACGGGACAAGGGGCTCTTCGCTCTTTTCCCAAAAACGATGTCTGCCTCCCTCCATGCGTACGAAGTCTACAGCCAACTCCAGCGCATAGCCTCTGCGCTCCGATTCTATCTCGTATGTGCCCTCCTTGAAAACTTCGCCGGCCACCGGCCAATCGTTCTTCCATAGTAGTGGACGTATGGCAAGCACGCTGCGTCCTCCCCGGTCGAAGTCGGCTTCGAAGTGGCACGACATTTTCTCCACCCCTTCGGCCTCGATGAAATGCCCGAAGTGTCCGGCACCGGTCTGGCGGTTGCCTGCGGCAATCACCATCTTGCCGCCGCCTTCGAGCATATCCCTGCCCATGTTGTCGAGATAGGGGCCGGTTACCTTGCGCGAGCGGCCCACCACAATGTTGTAGGTAGAGTTGGGTCCGTCGCAGCAAGTGCCGTGCGTGCCCAGCAGGTAGTACCAGCCGTTGCGGTATATCAGGTCGGTGGCTTCGCAATCGATGGCGATGTTGACGGGCTCGTTACCTTCCACACGCTTGCCGGTAGCAGGGTCGAGTTCCACCAACCGGATGAAACCGAAATATGTGCCATAGGAGAGCCACAAACGCCCGTCGGTGGGGTCGAGCAGCAATCCCGCGTCAATGGCGTCGCAATCTTCGTTGTCGCCTGACGAGGCAACCTCTATGGCTTCCGTATACTTGAAGTCGGGCGAGTTCGGATCCAGTGTCTTGTTCCACATGGTCAGCACTGTGCCGCGATGACTGCCTCCAAGTCCTCCTCCGGTGGAGCTGTAAGCTATCAGATATCGGTCGCCTATCTTCATGGCATCGGGTGCGGCTCCTCTGCCGGGTCTTACGCCTCCTTCGTGCCATGTCCATCCGTCTTCCGATACCAGTCCTCCGCCCCCGGTTCCGAAGGTGTAATACTTTCCTTCGCATTCCATGATGGTGGAAGGGTCGTGTATGTAAGGTTCGCCGATTTGTGCGGTTGCTTTTTGCGTGTTCCACAAAGAGAGTAGGGCTGCCGTGCCCAAAAGTATGTATTTTGCTTTCATGGTTATTCGTAACTGATTGTGATATTTCTGACAGGAGTTCCATTCTCATCGAGGAAGCGCAGACAGAAGTCGCTCATGCCGGGCCCGTTGATGACAGCCCCTCGGATGATGTTCTTGCCTTTCTTCAAAGTCAAGCGCTTGGACAGGCAGTCGTCCTTTACCATGCGGCGGTCGCCCGACAAGATGACGGCTTCCTCGCCGTTGAGCCACCACATGGAGGCGGAGTTTGAGCCTACCGACATTCTGACGTCTGTCAGTTCCTCCGGACAGTTCACCACGGTGACCGCCCAAAACAACACGCCGTAGTACTGCTTTTGCAGGTTGGTGGCAAAGCGGAACAGCTTTGCGTTGAACAGGTTGCTCTCCACGGCATGCCAAGCGAGCTTTTGCTTCCCTACCTTCACCTTATCGCCGTGTTTGGGAATCAGGGAGAACTGACCGGAGAAATATTCGGTGGTAAATGCCTCACGAATATAACTGTCCGTAAATACCGTATTGCTACGGTTGGGTTTGTCGATAGGTTCCAGTAACAACCAGCGGCGGATGAACCCTTGTTCGTCGGGTGTCATGGTCTTGGTGGTAGCGGCAGAGAAATAGGGCGAGAGAGGGTTGTCGGCCTCTTTTTTCTGAGCATGGGCGTGAAAGCCTGCCAGCATGATGAAGCAAAGCGTCAGCAGGAATTGGATACAGTGTTTTTTCATAATTTCAAAGCTTTTCTTTTAGACCGAGATTGCTGCAAGGGCATTCTCGGTCAGAGAGATATTGGTCTATTTGAATAAGAGCGGGGCAAATTGATACAGGCTCTCTCTCCATACCGGCCACGTGTGTCCGCCCGGTGTCTCGAAGTAGCTGTATTTTATGCCGATTTCATCGAAACGCTTCATCATGATTTGGCAATTGTTGTAGGCAATGTCTTCCTTGCCGCCCATCGAAAGCCAGAACTGTTTCAGCCGGGCATTGTATTCGTCTTTCTTCTCTTTCAGCATGGTGTAGTATTTTTCTGTGTCGTGAGCGTTGCCGAACGGGGTGGGAGATGCCCACCAGCCGGAGCTGAAGACTCCTAAATAAGCGAAAAGTTCGAGGTGCGGCAGTCCTGTGTTCAAGGTTTGTATGCCACCCATCGACAGACCTGCCAACGCACGGCTCTCGCGGTCGGTCTTTACGCGGAAGTTCTTCTCCACGAAGGGGATGCAGTCGTTGAGCAGTTCTCGTTCGAAGTCGGCCGTATTCCCGTCTGTCATGACGATAATCATGGGCACGGCTTCCCCTTTGGCTATCAGGTTGTCCATGATGATGTCGGTGCGTCCTTGGGCAGACCAGCCTCGCTCGTCCTCGCCGCCGCCGTGTTGCAGGTAGAGTACGGGATAGGTTTGTTGATTCATATCGTAGCCGGGCGGACAGTAAACGAACATGCGGCGCCAGTCGTTCGCCGTTGTGGAGAAGTAGCGCTTCATGCGGATGTCGCCGTGGGGCACGTTTGCCATATAGAAACGTGTGTCTCCGTCAGGATAGGGAATTTCGACACCGCTTGTCATCATGCTGCATCCGTAGAAAGATTCGCTGGCAGGGTCGGCCACGGCCACACCGTCGATGATGAGGAAATAGTAGTGGAAGCCCGGAGTCAACGGGTCGGTGGTGCCGCTCCATTCGCCTTCGGCGTTGCGCACCAAGTCGTATTTGCGCCCTAAGTCTATCTGGACTTTCTTGGCATCGGGAGCTTTTACTTTAAACTCCATGCGGTTGTCGGGCAGAAGTCGCGGATACATGGCATTGCGTACGTTGAGTTCGCCGCGCTTGCCGGGCAGTGTCGATTCGTCTATGCTTTGGCGGCGAGGCTGTGCTTGAAGCAGGCCAAAGCATGCTGCTTGCAGCAACAGGAAAATAAGAAATCTATTCATAATGGTATTTATTTGAGGTTGTTGACTTCGCAAAAATAGTTTCGTGCTTGTTTTTATTCGTTGTATTTTTAAATACTTTCCTTATACTTTTAGGTAATATCTCCTGTTTCGGATGCGATGCTTCATTATGAGAGAGTGAAATTATTATCTTTGCATACATGTGTAGATAAACTTTAGATTGAACAACGATGAAAAACATACTACCGCTTCTGCTAACTCTTTTTCTGTGCCTGCCCTGCAAGGTCGTGTCCGGAGAGTTTACTTTCCATAATATCAGTGATTTGTCAGGTATCTCCTTGCGCGAGATTAACTCGGTGGTGCGCGATGACGATGGCTTCATCTGGGCTGCTTCGCGTACGGGTATCTTACGGGTGGCATCCTCCGATTATCAGCTTTATGAGTTGCCTTTTATCACTACAGACGTGATGAAAATGAAGATGGCTTGCCGGAATAACCTCCTGGTGGCTGCTACTCAGAACGGACAATTGTTCCGCTATAATCGCATACTGGACAGGTTTGAACGCTGGGCCACACTTTCTCCCCGGTTGGGCGTTGAAGGTTGGGTGACCAATCTGCTGATAGATGCCGATGGCAAGGTGTGGATAAGCACAAGTGTGGGTATCTTTCTTTGTATGGGCAAGGAAAGGGTAGAGGCCTTTCAATCCACAACGGGACGGTGCTATATCACTTCGTTGGACGATGGGTATGCGTTGGCTTTCGTACAGTCCGATGTCTATAGCATCGACACCCGCAAGCAGGAGAAATCCCGGTTGGGCGGGCAGATGCCCCATTTCATCTCTTCCGCCCGTTATGATGCGCGCTCCAAGCGTGTCTGGGTAGGTACTTACGATGTCGGGCTGTGGCAATACGACTTACAGGAACAGGAGGTGAAGAAAGCCGCCGTTCCGCAGTTCCCCAAGCTGATTGTGCGTGATATCCTGATACCCGACGATTCTACACTTTGGGTGGGCATCGACGGTGGCGGCATCTGCATACTCGATTCCGGTGCGTGCCGGATGCTCCATGTGTTGCACGAAGACCTCGACAAACCCTCTTCTCTGCGCGGCAACAGTGTATCTTCCTTATTGTTGGATGACCGTGGCCGGATATGGACGGCAACGAACAGCGGCGGACTGCAATATGTGGAGACCAAACCTTCGGTGGTGGAGCACCTCGTGCACGGCATCAATAATCCGCAATCTCTGCATAATAATGAGGTGAACCACATGATGGCCGATGGGCAGGGTAACCTCTGGATAGCTACGAGCGACGGCATCAGTAGGCGCGATGCCCGTACGCAGGAGTGGAAGCAGCTCTACGGTGGGCGTCAGCAGTCTTTTCTGTCGCTTGCCTCCGATGGTAAAGGGCGCATCTATGCCGGCACTTACGGCGACGGGCTTTATGTGTTGGACGAGGCTTCCGGTCGCGAACTGCATCACTATACCCATCAGGACGGCACTATCTTCGGGCCTGCCGGCTTTGTGTTTGCCACTTATACCGACAGCGATGGCGATGTGTGGATAGGAGGCGTTAAAGGCAATGTTTATTGCCGCCGCTCTTCCGACGGGAGTCTTCGCACTTACGACACGCAACCTGTATATTGCTTCGCCGAGTGCTTGCCCGGGCAAATCTTATTGGGATGTGCCTACGGACTGTTGCTGCTGGACAAGGAAACGGGTAAGTTCGATGTGCTTCTTTCCAATCATACGGTGTATGGCATTGCCGTGGTGGGACATACGGTATGGGCTTGCACATCGGGCGACGGACTGATAGGATTGGATATGCGCACAGCCGAACAAACGCACATCACCACCCGGCAAGGATTGCCCGGCAACTATACCAAAAGCCTGTTGGCCGTGGGCGACCATCTGTGGGTAGGCACCGACAAGGGACTTTGCCGCATTCATCTCCCCCAATTGCGGATACGAACCTTTGCCGCTCAGCAGTTGCTGGCCAATGTTTCGTTCAGCATCAATGCCGCTTGCCGCCTGCCCGACGGCAGGATAGCTTTCGGCAGCAACAATGGCGCAGTGCTTCTCCATCCCGAAAAAGTAGATACGATGCATGTCTCGGGCCGCATCTATTTCTCGGACATACGTGTTTCGGGGCGTTCCATCCGCGAGAATCCCGATGTTGAACTGACCGTGCCCGTCGACAGCCTTTCCACCCTTCGGCTGAGTTATCCGCAGAACTCTTTCACATTGTCGGTACTTCCTTTGGGGAATGTCAGCGCTTCTTTTCTCTTCTCGTGGAAGCTGGAGGGGCAGGATAACGAATGGAACACTTATACGACCAACCGATACATCAATTATACTAACCTGCCTGCCGGGAACTATACGCTTGCCATCCGTTTGTATGACGGCGGCATCTTGTCGGAACGGAAACTGACCGTTGTGGTGGCACCTCCGTTCTGGCAAACAATATGGTTTCGGCTGATTGTGCTGGTGCTGATTGCAGGGCTGCTGTTTCTGTTTGTCCGTTCCTATCTGCAACGCCTGCATCGCCGGTATGCCGATGAGAAAATACGCTTTTTTACCCGCATGGCGCATGATATACGTACCTCGCTGATGCTCATCAAGGCGCCTATGGAGGAATTGCGGAAAGAAACGGGGCTGTCCGAATGGGGCGGTAAGTGTCTTTCATTAGCTACTGAACAAACCACCCGCCTTTCTGATACGGCTACGCAGCTGCTCGATTTCGAGAAACTCGACATCGGATGCGAACAACCCCTGTTTGCCGACCTTAATCTCGCGGATTTGTTTAACCGCCGGACCGCCGTATATCGGTCGTATGCCGCCGGCAGGCAAATCTGTATTGAGGCGCACTTCTCTCCTGAAGACTATCGGGTGCAAGCCGATGTACGCATGATGGAGCGGGTGATTGACAATCTGCTGTCCAATGCCGTGAAATATTCCAATCCGGGAGGGCGTATCGAGGTCTCTTTCATCGGCAAGAAGACGGAGTGGACACTGCGAATCAAAGATTACGGCATGGGCATCGGCAAAACGGCGCAGCGCAAGTTGTTTCGCGAGTTCTATCGTGGCGATAATGCCGTTAACACGGAGATTGTAGGTTCAGGCATCGGCCTGTTGATGACGAAAAAGTACGTCTCCATTCATGGTGGCAGAATAGACGTAACAAGCCAACCGGGTGTGGGAACCACGTTTGATGTGACTGTACCTTTCCGACCGGCTTCGGAAACGGAGGATGTGGCGGTTTCTACGCCTGCGAAACCGGAAGTTTCCGTTGTGGAGGAAGAGGTGGAAGTGCACGATATGCACATTCTTATCGTAGAAGATAACCCTGCTTTGTGCGAATTCATGATACATCCGTTGCGCGAGCACTTCCGCGTGACCGCTGCCGGCGATGGGCAACAGGCGTGGGAGATGATGAGCGACTTACAGCCCGACCTTGTGGTGTCCGATATCGTCATGCCTCGCATGGATGGTTTCGAACTCTGCCGCAGGATTAAGTCGACTTACGAAACGTGCCATATTCCCGTGATCTTGCTCACCGCCCTCTCCGATAAGACCAACCAACTGCATGGACTGGGGTTAGGTGCGGACAACTATTTGGTCAAGCCGTTCGATATGGCTTTGTTGGCAAGCCGCATCACTTCCATCATTCGCAACCGGCGTACCGTGCTGAAGAAGGCGGTCGAAGCGGAAAGGGATGACGCACGCTCCATTGTGGCCAATCGCATGAACGATGAGTTTATCAAGAAAGCCGTTGATTGCGTGCGTGCCAACATGTCAAACGAAAGCTTTGGCAAAGAAGATTTTGCGTCTGCCCTTGCCTTGAGCCAGTCGCTTCTTTATAAGAAAATAAAAGCGCTGACCAATCTGTCGGTCGTGGAGTTTATCCGCTCCATCCGGTTGAACTATGCGATGGAAAAACTGCGCTCCGGCGAGTATAATGTGACGGAAGTGAGCGAAATGTGCGGATTCAGTACGCCGGCCTATTTCAGCAAAGTATTCAAGGAGCATTTCGGGAAAACGCCGACGGAGGTAATGTGAGTGCCTGGTATGAGTGGGCGTGGATCGTTCAGTGCGTGCAGGGAAGCCGCGTCCGGCCCGCTATATAGGTTTTCCGGGCTGGATGTATAGGGGTGGCAAACAAGAAAAGACGAAGCGCACCCCGGAAGTTTGACGTCTCACTTCCGGGGTGCGCTTCGTTATGGAGAAAGTCCCGTTATTTCGTTATTCCTTCTTTGGTCTGTACCACGGGGCGCATGGTTCCATCCGGATTATAATGGAGTTCGTCCACGCATACGCTACGCCGTCCGATGGCTCCTTCGTGGCCGTCGAGCGTCAGTGTGGCATTGTGGTAAAACAGATACCACTTGCCTTGAAACTCGGCAATGCCCGGATGAATGGTGAAGCTGTTCTCCGCCATGCCGGTCAGTTCGCCTTGCGGTGTCCACGGGCCTTCCATGGAGGGGGCGGTGGCATAAGCGATGTTTTCGCTTCCCTCGCCGAAGGAGGCATACGTCAGGTAGTAAAGGTTGCCGTGTTTGTGCAGCCACGGGCCTTCCACGTAGCGTGGCAGGTCTACCACTTGGATGTCGCCGTCGAGTTCGATGAGGTTGGGTTTCAGCTTGGCAAGGAAGCAAGTGCCGTTTCCCCAGCATAGCCATGCCTGCCCGTTGTCATCGATCAGGGCGGTGGGGTCGATGTCGTTCCACCAGCCGCGCGGACCGTTGGAGGTCATGTCGTCGGTGATAAGCGGTTTGCCCAAAGCATCGGTGAAAGGGCCGGTAGGCGAATCGCTCACAGCCACGCCTATTGCTTTGCTGTTATATGGTGCGCCGGCCTGCACAGTGGTGTAGTAGTAGAACTTGCCGTTGTGTGCAATGACCTGCGAAGCCCACGCTTCGCCCACTGCCCACTGAAAGTCGGCAGGTTTCAGTACGGCGCCGTGGTCTGTCCACGTCTGCATGTCTTTTGTAGAGTAGCAGAGCCATTCGGTGATGTTGAACTCTTTGCCTCCACGGGCTGTGTCCTGCCCTTCGTAATACTCGTCGTGTCCCACATAGAGGTAGAGCGTGCCATCGTGCACCAGCGGTGCGGGATCTGCCGTAAACTTATCCTTGATGAGCGGATTGCCCGTATTGCTGAAGGTGGGCAGCTGTGGCTGTTGTTGTGCGCATCCCGCAAGCAGGAGGATAACGCCGAGAACGGAGAAAAGAACCTTTTTCATACGCATTGATAATTGTTATTATAAGGTTGTTATAAGTAATCCGATGTGGAATGCTCGATACAAAAGTAGGTACGAAAGGTTTCGGGAGGCTTGTATTTTTAGATATAGAGTTTATAGTTTCAGATAATGACATGGAAAATCAAGTAAAAATTGAAGGTTTTTTCCTGATTCGGGATGGTCGGCTTTTTTTTATCCATTATCTTTGTTGCTGCTTTTGTGTGTCCTGCATCCGGATGTCGTATGTGCATACACCCGGATGTTGGATTGTTTGACATCCGGATGTGGATAACTGTGACACCCGGGTGTTGTAAGTGGGAAATCAGTATGTCTTGAAAATGGGAAAATATGAATGAGGAGACGGAAACTCCCTAACGGTAAACTAAAATATTTAGAAAAATGGCTATTCCTTATTTGGTAAGAAAGAAAGCGGACTTGACGTCCGGTGAGAGAAAAGAGCAATGGTATGCCGTGCAGAAGAACTTGCAGGAGCGGGGCGGCGTCAATCTGGATAAGCTGGCCGACAAGCTGGCAAAGAACAGCCATTTCCCAAAAGGGATGATTATGGGTGTTCTTTCCGAATTGGGCGAAACGGTGGAAGAGATACTCGGTTCCGGACAATCGGTGACGATTCCCGGACTGGGAACGTTTCAGACCGCAGTAACCAGTCCCGGATTCGATTCTCCCGAACAGGTGACGCCCGGCAAAGTGAGTCTGTCGCGCGTGTATTTCGTGGCCGACCGCCGTATGACCGCCCGGTTGAAAAAAGAACCCTGCTATCGCATTCCCTTCGAACTCTATTTCCCCGAAGACCGGATTACGCCGGCCATGCGCAGGAGCGACGAGGAGGAGGCGGATGGATAGAGGATATTGCAGAAATTAACGCCCATCGTGCCCTACTTATGATATAAATCTCTATCTTTGTGGCACTTTTTTACACAAGAGATGAAATAAAATTAATTAAGATACAACAGAAAATGGCACAAGAAGACGTTTTTAAGAAACTCGTATCACACTGCAAAGAGTATGGCTTCGTATTCCCCTCCAGCGAAATTTATGATGGATTGGGAGCCGTGTACGACTACGGCCAGATGGGTGTGGAACTGAAAAACAACATCAAACAATATTGGTGGCAGAGCATGGTGTTGCTGCACGAAAACATCGTCGGCATAGACTCGGCCATCTTCATGCACCCCACCATATGGAAAGCCAGCGGGCATGTGGACGCGTTCAACGACCCTTTGATAGACAACCGCGACTCCAAGAAACGTTATCGTGCCGATGTATTGATAGAAGACCAGATTGCCAAATACGACGACAAAATAAACAAGGAAGTGGCCAAGGCGGCCAAACGCTTCGGCGAGGCTTTCGACGAGGCACAGTTCCGCAGCACCAACGCCCGCGTGCTGGAGCATCAGTCCAAGCGCGATGCCCTGCATCGACGCTATTCCGACGCCATGAACGCCGGTCCCGACCTGAATGAGCTTCGTCAGATTATCCTCGATGAAGAAATCGTGTGCCCCATCAGCGGAACGAAGAACTGGACGGAAGTGCGCCAGTTCAACCTCATGTTCTCCACCGAGATGGGCTCAACGGCCGACGGCGCCATGAAGATATACCTCCGCCCCGAAACGGCGCAAGGCATCTTCGTGAACTACCTGAACGTGCAGAAGACCGGACGCATGAAGATACCTTTCGGCATCGCACAGATAGGCAAGGCCTTCCGTAACGAAATCGTGGCCCGCCAGTTCATCTTCCGCATGCGCGAATTCGAGCAGATGGAGATGCAGTTCTTCGTAAAACCGGGCACCGAGCTGGATTGGTTCAAGACATGGAAGGAAACCCGCCTGAAGTGGCACAAGGCACTGGGCTTCGGTGACGACCACTACCGCTATCACGACCACGAGAAGCTGGCCCACTACGCCAACGCCGCCACCGACATCGAATTCCTGATGCCTTTCGGCTTCAAGGAAGTGGAAGGCATTCACAGCCGTACGAACTTCGACCTCTCGCAGCACGAGAAATTCTCCGGCAAGAACATCAAATACTTCGACCCCGAAACGAACGAAAGCTATACGCCCTACGTCATCGAGACCAGTATCGGTGTAGACCGCATGTTCCTCAGCATCATGTCGGCCTCCTATTGCGAGGAGAGTCTGGAGAACGGCGAAAGCCGCGTTGTCTTGAAGCTGCCTGCCGCTCTGGCTCCGGTGAAACTGGCCGTGATGCCGTTGGTGAAGAAAGACGGACTGCCCGAAAAGGCGCGCGAAATCATCGACAGCCTGAAGTTCCACTTCCACTGCCAGTACGACGAGAAAGACAGCATCGGCAAGCGCTACCGCCGTCAGGATGCCATCGGCACACCGTTCTGCGTGACCGTAGACCACCAGACATTGGAGGACAACTGCGTGACGCTGCGCAACCGCGACACCATGCAGCAGGAACGCGTAGCCATCGCCGAACTGAACAATATCATTGCAGACCGCGTAAGCATCACCTCCTTGCTGAAGACGCTGCAATAAACCGGAGCTTGCGCTGTGCACGAGACAGGTATCGGGCGCGGATTGTACGGGTTCAGGCTTCGTAAAGGCCGTGCCCGTACGCATCATCCGCCCCCCCCCGACAGAGAAACAGACGAATGAATACATATTAATATATAACAGCTTGACCGAATGAAAAGACCATCTCTTTTGTTTTTGCCTTTCGTGTTGCTTCTGGCAGGTGTTTTTGTTTCCTGCGAAGAAAATCTGGAGGCAGGGAAATATGACAACTGGCAAGAGCGCAACCAAGCATTTGCCGACTCGATAAAGACGTTGACCGGCGAAAACTACGTAGTTACGGCAGAAGCTGCCGATGCAATGGAGCTTGGAAAACTGTATGCCATACAAACCACAGCCTCTACAACCGAGGGTGCTCAATATGTGTATTGCAAGAAACTCGTAAAGAATGAAACGGGCGAACGTCCGCTTTATACGGGCTATCATTCGAAAGTGAACGCATTCTATTACGGCACTTATATCAACGGCGACAAGTTCGACGGGAACTTCATCGGTTACGGTGCGCAGGATCGTGTGATACCTGTTCCGCCTGTGAAAGCCCCTACCGAGTTTGATGCGTATAAAACGTTTGAAGTCTCGAAAGTGATTGCAGGCTGGACAGCTGTTTTGCAGTTTATGCGTATGGGCGAACGTTGGGTATTGTATATTCCGTGGCAAAGCGGATACGGGACGAGTGGTTCCGGTAGCTCTTCGAATGCAATTCGGGGTTATTCGGTTCTTACATTCGATATGCAGCTGGATAGTTTTGCGGAGTAAACAATAAAGATATTTGCATGCGGGATAATCGGTTTTAAAGGCTGGTTATCCCGTTAAAATTAATGTGTTTGATGAAGTTCTCAGTATAATATTTCCATAGAATACATTATTGATACAGTGATTAATAATCACATTTTTGATGGCAGAGAAACAACTTTTCCTCATGTTATTCGAGGAATTTCGAAGGTGAAACACCAAACTGTTCGATGAAATGCTTGCGTAGGGTGCGTATGTCGTTGTAGCCTACACGTTCGCTAATCTCTTGTAGCGTGTATTGTTGTTCCAAGAGGAGGGAGGCTACTTTGCTCATCCGTATGCCATGTATCATATCTATCGCATTCAGTTTACTAACCTGTTTCAGCTTACGGAATAATGTCGGCTGACTCATGTTCAGTTGTTCGGCCAAGATTTTCACATTAAACTTTTCGTTAGAGAGGTTAGCCTCAATCACCTGGATGACCGATTGGAGGAATTCGTTCTCTTTGTTCAAGCCATTCTCCTCCGCTTCCTGTTGATGTTGATTTAACATCAAAGTCTGGGTATAGATTTGTTTCAACTTGTTTCGTTGTTGGATGAGGTGATGCACCTTTGATACCAGAATCTGTGGATTGAATGGTTTGATCATGTAATCATCTGCTCCGGAATTGATAGCTTGCAACATATCACCATCTTCACCTTTGGCTGTCAGCATCAAGACGGGGATATGTGCTGTTCGCGGGGATGCCTTGATTTCTTTGCAGCAGGTGACTCCATCCTTCACAGGCATCATGATGTCTGTGATGATTAACGTGGGTTGCTTCTCCATGGCAAGTTGAACACCCTCCGCTCCGTCCGGAGCCTCGATCACATTGTATTTGTTTTGAAAAAGGGAACAGATGTAGGTTCTTACTTCTTGATTGTCCTCTATGACAAGTATGCTTTGTTTAGATATAGCTGATGATTGACCATTGTGGGGGTGGCTGATCGGTTCCTGCAGATGCACATCGGGATCTTGACAGAAATGTTCTTTCCCCTCAGGAATATAGAGTGTAAAGGTACTCCCCTGTCCCGGTAGGCTTTGGAGCGTAATGTTCCCATGATGCAGGTCGATGGTATGTTTGACTATATGTAAACCTATACCTACAGCAGATGACAGGGTGGGCACATTGGGTGTGGTGATAAACGAGTCGAAGATGTGCTGCTGGTATTCGGCGGAGATACCTTGTCCAGTATCGGATACTGTGATTTTGCACTTTTTTTGTTGGTCGACCTCAATGGCCTCCACTTGCAGCAAGATGCGTCCATGATTTGGGGTATATTTGAATGCATTTGACAGCAGGTTCTGTATGGCTGATGCAATTTTGTTTTCATCTATCCAAATAAGGTAAGAAGAATCGGGTATATCCATCCGATAGTCAATCTTCTTGATTTCAGACAACGGAGTAAACGAATTGCCTACGGAATGCAATAATTGATTCACATCCGTCTGAGTCACTTCGAGTGTTACCATGCCCGATTCTATTTTCTGCACATAGAGCAGGTGGTCAATTAGCGTATGTAGGGTCTGGCAATTCTTATATATGGTCTGCAATTTGGTGAAGAGTTCGTTATTGCGCGGGAGTGTATGGATAATCTCTTGGAGGGGAGAGATGATAATAGTCAATGGAGTGCGAAGTTCGTGTGCTGTATTGGTGAAGAATTTTTCACGCTCCTCACGAATCTGTTTCTCCTTGTCCCGTTCCACTTGTGCGGTGAAAACCTCATGCTGCAGTTGCAACTCATGGCGCAACCGCTGTTGTTTGATGCGGATTCGGTGAAGAAGTAGCAATAAGAATAAAATAACGATAAAGGCGAGTAGCAGTCTGAACCACCAAGTCTCCAACCAATGTGGGAGGATTTGTATCTCTACTTGCGAAAGTTCACTGGCATATCCACTGGGGTAAAGTATCTGTACTTCAAAGGTATAAAGTCCCGCTTTCAGGTTATGATAGGCCACTTTATCCTCTTTATCCGTCGTTATCCAGTTTTTCTGATATGGATAGAGCCTGTAACGCATCTTCGACTGTTGCTCCGAATAGACCAGACTACTGAAAGATAAGGCAAAATCCTTATTTCTGTGATTTAGTTTGATTTGCTTCGTATAAAAAAGATTCTGCGTCAATATCACTTGTCCGTTGATGGTATCTCCAATATTTACCATTTGGTGGTCAATCTCCAGTGAGTGTATATCGGCTTTGGTAGCAGTAGATACGGCATCTATCTCTTGCGGACAGAAATAGGTCAGGTTTTTATTGTTGCCCCAAAAAAGAGTGTGTCCATAGATGTACGCAGACTGGTTGTTCCCAGAGACTAAGTAATGAAAAAACAGTTTGCGCTGATGATCGAATCGGGATACGCAGGAGCTTGTCCCCACCCAGATTTGCCGGTTTGCATCTTCCAATATACAGGAAACAAAGTTGCTGTACAAACCGTTTTTCGTTGTGAACCGATCTACGATTCGTTCCTTTTTGAGGTCCATAATCGCCAATCCGTTTGCATAACCGATATAGAGCTCGTCATTTTCCGTTGCATGAAGTGCACGAACGGTAATCTGGTTCAATCGTTCTTCTTTTCCATATCCAAAGCTGATGCTGCCGTCATCCAGCATTTTTCCCAACCCATGCTCCTCAGTGCCAATCCACAGTTGTCCATCAGATGTTTCTGTTATGACTCTGACACAGAACTCTGAGATAGTTCTTCCCGATGCCTCATGCCGTACACAACGTTTGGACTGTGGAGAATATTGCAGTAGTCCCTTTAGCGTTCCAATCCACGTTATGTTCTTCGAATCTATGAAGATAGTCCATATTGCCATCTTCACTTCTTCCGTGCCGATGAAGAGCCTCTCCATACGAAGGGTTTTCTTTGTTGCATTATATATATGTATCTTACCCTCCATATCTCCGAACCACAATTCATTGTTTTTTGTATCATTATACATACAGAGTACAGGAGCCGGTTTGTTAGCCTGTTGTTGTATGGGCATAAAATTCAGTTCTACAGAAGGCTGGAAAGGAGTGGTACTTTTCATTATTCCTTTATGGAAGGTGGCCATCCACACAAAACCATCCTTGTCGGTAGTGATACTTCGTATCTCGTTGCTCCTATTCTGAAGGTACTTGTGAAACTTCTGTTGTTTCAGATCGGCATATATGACTCCACCTCCGTAGGTTCCAATCCAAAGAATTTCAGCACCTTCGTCATAGTAAACCGACAACATACGGACATCAATGTCTTGCCAAGCCAACGCTACATTATTATATATACAGGTATTGAATCGGGAGAAACATTCATCTTCCGCACGGAGCAAGGTATATCCATTCCACGTAACAGCCAACAAAAGCCGGTGGCTGATGGGGATAATTTTGAAAACATCGGTATGCGACATTTGATGGTTTTCCTCGGTATTATCATACGAGAAGTGTTCCACGCTTCCCGATACTTTATCCACCCGGTAGATGCCGTTGGCCACTGTACCAATCCATATATAGTGATTGAAGTCAAGCAGCGTTTTTACTTCAAGAGTGGAGTTCTCAAACTTGATGTACTGTTCCATGACCTGAGAGGGGAGATGGATGATGGAAAGATGAGAAGACCGATCCGTCAAATAGAGATAATGGTTATGTGTTGAAAAGGCATAGGAGGTGATTGCTCCTGAAGAGAAGGGCAGTGGACAGAATGAGGTTGTGGGGATAAACGTGATTACACCGGTTTCTTTGTTCTCGGACAAACGGCAACGCATAATCTCAGTCTCTCCTATCAGCCAACAACTATTATCCGGCAGGGGCTTGATACCCAGCAATTTTCCTTTCTGCTCAGGCAATTGTAGAGGGTGGAAAGTCTCTGATGTTTGGTTGAAACTATAAAAGGAGTTATCTATTTCTACACAGAGCCTGTCAGGAGCTAATTGTGTAATATTGCTGACATAACTTCGGGAGTTGTCCAAGGTGAAATTCTTAATGGATGAGCCATTGAAACGGCTCAAACCATAATCGGTACCAAACCACATAAAGCCATCGACATCCTTATAGATTGCATTGACTTTGTTATCGGACAAACCGGAATGTAGTGCTATGTTTTTAAAACGAGGAGTAGCCATATCCTCACCTTTGACAGAAAGGACAAAAACAGATGAGATAATCAGAAAAATATAAAAATGGCTCATGCGTTTCATAGATATAACCATGCAAATGAAGTTTTTTTCCCCTTGAAATGCAAACGGAAATGAAGAAAAATATTTCCATGAATTAAACCTGTACTAAAATTGAAAGGGTTATGCAGATAGAAGCAATCAGGACATTGTAATTTTGCTTAACGGAATTTATTCTTTATTGTTAATTTAAATTGTGAGCTAATGAAAAGACTATTATTTTTATTCATGCTGTTATTGGTGGTGAGTACTATCAGCGCCCAGCAGTTAAAAATTACCGGAACGGTGCATGACAAAAAGACGCATGAACCTATTATCGGCGCCAGTGTGTTGGTGCAAAACACAACCAATGGCATTATCACGGATGTGGACGGCCGTTTTGAACTAACCAATGTGGCTAAAGGCAGTAACCTGCTTATCTCTTATGTAGGATACCAATCGCAAACCATTTTGGTGGGTGAAACTCGCACCCCTATCTATATTTATCTGGAGGAGGACAACGAACTGCTTGAAGAAATCGTAGTGGTAGGATATGGTACCCAGAAGAAGCAAGATATTACGGGTTCGGTGGTATCGGTAGGTGAAGGAAAATTCACGGAAGGTGTCAACACCAATGCGTTCCAGATGATTAACGGTAAGGCCTCAGGAGTACACGTGAGTCAGATCAGTTCGGCTCCCGGTGCCAGTACCAAGATTCAGATTCGTGGCGCAGGTTCAATCAACAGCAGTAACTCAGCCTTAGTGGTCGTAGACGGATTGCCGGGAGTGGATGCCTCTTCTGTCAATCCGGATGACATCAAATCCATAGAAATTTTGAAAGATGCTTCCGCTGCTGCTATTTACGGTACCCGGGCAGCCAATGGTGTGGTTCTGATTACTACCAAAGGGGGGCGTAAAGGCGATTTGACCGTCAAGTTCGGAGCGGAACTGGGCATCCAAATGGTAGCAAAGAAGATGGATATGCTCAGTGGGCGTGAATATATGGAGACCCTAAATGCCCTGCGTAGAGAGGCGGGTAAAGAGCTTGTCTATACAGATGCACAGATAGCTCAAACAGGGAATGGCACGAATTGGCAAGATGAAATCTTTTGCAACGGCTCTCCCGTGCAGCAGTACCAACTGGCCCTGTCAGGAGGCGGAGAAAAGAACGACTACTATGTGGGTTTGAACTACTTTGATCAGCGAGGTATCGTGAAGACTTCTGACTTCAAGAAATACAATATTCGTACTAACGTGAATCTGATGCCCAAAGAGTTCCTGCGCTTCAGGATTAATATGAACTTTACCCGCAAAGATGGGCAGCAGATTTATGAAAGCAATTCGGCCAATGAGAATGCAGGACCCATCAATGCAGCTTTGTTGTTTGACCCCACCCTGCCGGTGGGTAAGAATCCTGAAACGGGACGCTATTATGAGAACAGCTACATCGCTTTGGACAATCCTCAGGCTTTGCTCTATGGCGTTTCACCCGAACAACATTCGAATAATGCGTATGGCACCTTTACGACAGAACTTGAGCCTTTGAAAGATTTGGTGCTTACCGCACGCCTGGGTGCCACACTCAACTCTTACGTCACTTCCCAATATCGTTCACGCGACACCATGAATGGTTTGGCAAGTAAGGGTATTGCTACGAAAAAAAGTGGTGAAGAGACGCAATGGTTGGTCGAATTCTTGGTGAACTACAAGAAGAACTGGAATGACCGGCATCATTTGAACGTGATGGCCGGTGCTACTTTTGAACAATTCATGTCTGAATATATGCAAGGTAGTGCCAAAGGCTTCCTTTCAGATCTAACCGGAAGCAACAATATGCACGGCGGTGATAATCTGAACGGCGATGATGTCTATTCTTACAAGGGGCGCAACCGGCTGAACGGTTTCTTGGGAAGAGTGAACTACGATTACAAGAATAGATACCTCTTGACCGCCTCTTTCCGTTACGATGGAACCTCACGCTTCTCCGACAACAACAAATATGCTTTCTTCCCCTCAGTAGCATTGGCTTGGCGTATGTCGGAAGAAGCCTTCATCAAGAAGGTGGAACAGATTAGCGACCTTAAATTGAGAGTCGGTTACGGACAATTAGGTAACCAAGGCATCGGCAACTACCAAACTATTAATACCTTGGTCGCTAGCGGATCGGCCGTATTCGGTAACTTGTTGTATCAAGGTGTGGCTCTGTCTCGTCTACCGAACTCAAATCTGAAGTGGGAAACTACCGCTGAAACCAATGTCGGTATCGATTTCGGACTCTTCAATAACCGCATTACAGGTAGTGTGGATTACTTTATCCGCGATACTAAAGACCAACTGTTTGACAAACCGTTGCCTTCGGCTATCGGATTCAGCAGTATGAAGGTCAATGCGGGTAAGGTACGCAATTCCGGATTAGATTTGATGGTGAATACGGTGAATATAGACAACAAATATTGGAACTGGAGCTCTTCACTCAACCTCTCTTTCTTGAAAAACGAGGTGAGAGAGTTGCCCGACTTCATGCCTGAACTGATTACCGGATCGGTGGCTAGTTTTGTTTCCGGCTATGAGATTACCCGTGTAGGCGATCCCATCTATTCGTATTACGGCTATGAGGTAGAGGGTATCTTCCAGAAGGGAGACGACATTATCCATTCCGCACAGTCCAACGCCAAACCGGGTGACCTGAAGTTCAAGAATCAGAATGGGGATGCTGTGATAAATTCCGATGATCGTGTGATTTTAGGAAAGCCCTTCCCCAGCACCACTTTCGGATTTACCAACTCCCTGCGTTGGAAACGTCTTACCCTCGATGTCTTTGTACAGGGAGTGTTTGGTATCAGCACGCTCGATGTCAATGTGCTAGAAACGCTCTATCCTACCAATGAGTATCGTAATCGCATCGCCAAATATTACCGCAACCGTTGGACGGAGAACCATCCCACCAATCAATATCCGAGTGGTGTGAATCCCTCCAACTATGGCGGGCAATATGCCGTCAACTCGCTGTCGGTATGTGATGCCTCCTTTGTGCGTATCAAGAACATTAATATCTCCTATGATGTACCCTTGAAGAATAACAAGTTCATACAGAAGTTGATGGTCTATGGTGCAGTGGATAATGTGGCTACCTTTACCGATTATGACGGCTTTGATCCCGATGCCAGTGCCGCAGGTGCCACATCGGTATCTAAGGTTAGCTACAACAGCTATCCGCTGGCTCGTACCGTGAGATTTGGTTTCAATGTAACTTTCTAACTATTAAATACAATCATTATGAATAAGACAAAATATATCATCCTATCCATAGTAGTTTCGTTGTCTTTGGGAGTGACCGGTTGTAAGGACTTTCTGGAAGAGAAAGTTTATACAGAGTATGATCCTAATGCCATGTTGCAAGAGCAATCCGGATTGGATGCTTTGTTGGCAGGTGCTTACGCACGTTCACGCATCATTCAATACGACAGCCGCAACTATACCTATATGATGAATGAGTTTCCCACCGACATCGCCTTTGAAACGGGTGGTGGTTTGGAGCGTGATGCCATTCCATTCATTAATTTCAGTTGGGCAGTAGATAACTCGTTCCTGAACTCTTTTTGGGCCAAGATGTATCAAGCCATTTCCAGTGCCAACTCGGTATTGAATGTGAGCGAAGGATTGACGTCGTTATCGGCAGAGAAGCTGGGTGCTATTCAGGGAGAAGCTCGCTTCATCAGAGCCGTCTCCTATTATTTCCTTTATAACATCTTCGGAACTACCCCTATCATTGAGATTCCGAAGAATGCTTCTCCCAATGAAATTGAGGAGATCGGTAAATCTACACCACGTGCCTCGAAAGAGGAGTTTGTGAAATATCTGGTTGCAGACTTTACCTTTGCTGCAGAGCATCTTCCCGTGGTGGAAGAACCTATCGGTAAAGCTACCAAAGGCGCAGCCTTGGGTATGCTAACAAAGCTCTATATGCACGAAAAGGATTGGGCCAATGCGGCCCAAACGGCCCGGAAGGTAATGGACCTCAACTATTATCAACTGTACGACGACTATAAGAAGATGTTCAGTGTCGACGGTGAGAATAACATGGAGTACATCTATCGTGCACCCTGTATTGCCCAATCCGGCTACCACAACAACTATATGCCCCACGTCTTTCCTCCCAACTATCCGATTCGAAGCAATTGGATTAATTTCGGAGCCCAGTTCCGTACCTATACCGCTTTCTATGACACTTTTGAGCCGGGTGATAAACGTACCGAGGTGCTGATTACCCATTATGTGGATCAGAGTGGCAATGAAGTGGAACTGCTACGCGATGGAAGCGGAAAGGCACTCGACAATGTGCGCAGCTTCAAATACTGGCCCGACCCGAATGCTTCCAGCGAATGTAACGGAAACGATATCGTCTATTTGCGTTATGCTGATATCCTGCTCTGCCGTGCAGAAGCACTCAACGAGCAGGAAGGTCTCAAACAGGAGAGCATCGATTTAATCAACCAGATCAGAAGACGCGCCAATGCGTCTGAGATTCGACTTGCTGATTTCGGAACCAAAGAACTGTTGCGCGACTTCATACTGGCGGAGCGTGGACGTGAGTTTTTCTCCGAAGGCTTGCGTCGCGAGGACCTGATCCGTCACGGAAAATTCATTTCGAGTGCAGTGGCGAGAGGCAAGAATGCGAAGAGTCATCACGAACTGTTTCCGATACCTCAACGTCAGCGTGAAGCCAACCGAAACTTAGGACAGAATCCCGGATATGAGGGTGCGAAATGAGCGGCTACACATGAATAAGGTTATAGATCTCATCATAGGTATATTGTTGTGCATGAACTGGTGTCATGCACAACAGATACCTGTTCCTTCCACGAAACAGCAGAAGTGGCACCAAGCTGAGATGGGGGCCATCTTCCATTATGACCTCCATGTTTTCGATGGATTACGTTATCAGCAGGAGAAGAACCGGATTACACCCATAGCCGATTACAACATCTTTCAGCCTGAACATTTGGACACCGACCAATGGATTCAAACGGCAAAATTAGCAGGTTGTCGATTTGCCATTCTTACTGTGACTCATGAGACAGGATTTGGCTTATGGCAGAGTGAAGTGAATCCTTATTGCCTGAAGGCCTTGAAATGGCGCAACGGTAAGGGGGATATCCTGCACGATTTCATCGCTTCGTGCCGTAAGTTTGACTTGCTGCCTGCCATCTACGTGGGTATTCGATGGAACTCCCTGCTGGGCATCCACAATTTTCAAGCCGTAGGCGATGGCCGGTACGCGAAGAACCGACAGACTTGGTACAAGCACTATTGCGAACGAATGGTAGAGGAATTGTGCAGCAAGTATGGCGACTTCTTTTTGATTTGGTTCGATGGTGGAGCTGATGATCCAAAGGGATTAGGACCTGATGTGGAACCTATTATGGACAAGTATCAGCCCAACTGTCTCTTTTATCACAACGTCAATCGGACCGATTTCCGATGGGGTGGAACAGAGACAGGCATTATGGCTTACCCTTGTTGGTCCACCTTTCCCGTCCCTTGTTCGCACCATAAAGAGGTGGAATCCTTGCCGGATTGGCTTAATGTGTTGAAACATGGGGATAAAGAGGGAGCTTACTGGTTGCCTGCCATGGCCGATTTCCCGCTTCGTGGTGCCAATGGTCGCCACGAGTGGTTCTGGGAGCCCGACGACGAGAACAGTCTGCTTCCTTTATCCGAGCTGATGGAAATCTATGAAGGCTCAGTAGGTCGGAATGCCGTATTGGTCGTTGGACTTACTCCGGATCCTTCAGGACTTTTACCTCAGGCGGATGTAGAACGGCTGACGGAATGGGGCAAAGAGATTCAGCGAAGATGGGGTCGACCTTTGGCTGCCGTAAAAGGAAACAAGAAGCAACTGATCATCCAGTGCCCTGCTCCACAAGAGGTTCATGCCTATCGTATCAGGGAAGACCTATCCCGGGGTGAACGGATACGCAGGTATAAGTTAGAGGCCAAGGTCGATGGACACTGGGTAAAAGTTGCCGACGGAGAGTCTGTGGGTTACCAACGGTTGGAAACCATTCCTACAATTCGGGTCAAGGAGCTAAGACTGACGGTAACAGAAGCAATTGCTTCACCTGTCATTTTGGATTTTAGTATATTTTAAACGCAATAGATTTATGAATACGAAAATGATATCTTTGTGTTCGATGGTTACCATAGGGAATATGGTGATGCCGGGCACAATGAAAGCGCAAGAGAAAATAGGTAAGAATCAACATCCAAACATCATCCTTTTTATGGTAGATGATATGGGATGGCAGGATACTTCTGTTCCGTTTTGGACTCAACGAACACATTATAATGATACGTATGAAACGCCCAATATGGAACGCTTGGCTAATGAAGGAATGAAATTTACTCAAGCGTATGCCTGCCCATTGAGTTCGGCAACCCGTTGCAGCTTGATTACAGGATCCAATAACGCTCGTCATCGGGTGACGAACTGGACGTTGGAGAAAGATAAAACAACAGATAGAACCAGCCAGACCTTGGATTTGCCGGATTGGAATTGTAACGGTGTCTCACAAGTGGAGGGAACTCCCAGAACCTTTGTCGGTACTTCCTTTGTCGAGTTGTTGCGTAGAAACGGTTACCATACTATCCATTGCGGCAAGGCGCATTTCGGAGCAATAGACACTCCGGGTGAGAATCCCATCCATTGGGGATTTGAAGTCAATATTGCCGGACATGCAGCGGGAGGATTGGCTACTTATCTGAGTGAACGCAACTACGGACATACGAAGGATGGAAACGCAACCTCACTGATGTCTATCCCGGGATTGGACGAGTACTGGGGGACAGGCATTTTCGTGACTGAGGCACTAACCCGAAAGGCCATCAAGGCGTTGGATAAAGCAAAAAAATACAATCAGCCCTTCTTCTTATATATGGCTCATTATGCCATCCACATTCCGATAGATAAGGATATGCGCTACTACCCTAAGTATATTCGTAAGGGGCTGAGCGACAAGGAGGCTGCCTACGCTTCGCTTATTGAGGGTGTGGATAAGAGCTTAGGCGATCTGCTTGATTGGCTTGACCGGAATGGTGAGGCGGAGAATACGATTGTTCTCTTCATGAGCGACAATGGTGGCTTGGCTTCACAACCGGAATGGCGTGACGGGAAAGTCGGTACACAAAATGCACCCTTGAATAGCGGAAAAGGATCCATGTATGAGGGGGGAATCCGTGAACCAATGATTGTTCGTTGGCCTCATCAAGTGGAGGCTGGTAGTCAGTGTGACAATTACTTGATTATCGAAGATTTCTATCCCACATTGCTTGAAATGGCAGGGATAAAGGAATATACAACTGTGAATCAGATTGACGGCATCAGTTTTATGCCCTTGTTGAGACAGGCAGGCAATCCCTCAAAAGGTAGAACGCTTGTTTGGAACTTTCCCAACATATGGGGAAATGATGGAGCTGGCATTAATCTGAATTGTGCCATCCGCAAGGATGAATGGAAACTGGTTTATTATTATGAGACAGGCCGTAAGGAATTGTTCCATATCCTGAACGATATTGGCGAGCGGCATAATTTGACGGCACAACATCCAGATATAGTGAAAGCGCTCTCCAAAGAGTTGGGCAGCTATCTGCGACGTGTAGGAGCTCAACGACCATCGTTCAAAAGTTCCGGCAAGCCATGTCCTTGGCCCGACGAATAGAATTGTTTTGTAGAACTACAGTCCAGGGTATTCTTTTCTTTTTTATTACATATCTTGTCCCGAACTATGAGAGGAAAAGGCCGGGAACTTCTTATGCGAGTTTGGAAAAATGAATATCTGTTCTCATCTGTTTTAAAAAAGACAATTAGCAGAATGGAGTGAAAGGGGAACGGGGTGTAATAACTGTTTACTCTTAAAGACTTGTTTTCGGGAAAGAGCCAAGAGCACAAAGCACCCTTGCAGGAAATACTTCTGAGAGGGGATAGGATGAGTATACAACTGATGTATCCTCAGTATATAACTTATCCTACCTCAGTCCTATACTGATGTACTCTCAATATAGGACTGAATTTCCCTTCCTTTTTTTATTGGCTCTTCATGAGATGAAAATGGTGATATTTTTCAAAGCCCAAATTAATCTGTTTATATTTTCTTCCTGATTGCCTTTACCCAAATCTTATACCCTTCTTCTTTCAGGTGCAGTCCGTCGTTGGTCAGCTCGCTGCGAAGCACGTTCGTGCCTTTCTCGGTGAACAAGGGAAAGAGGTTGATGAAAGTAATCTTCTTTTCTTTAGCAAGCGCTTCGAGGCGGGCGTTGATTTCGGGAATCATATCCGTCTTTCCGTTCAACCTTTTGTAGCGGCCGAAGCTCTCGTTGATGGGGAGCAGGCTTTGCAGGTAGAGCTTGGTTTCGGGCGATTCGCGTTGGATGCGCTCTATGGTTGTGCGCATCATGGCCACGATACTGTCTGTCGTGAGGTCGTGAGATACGTCGTTGACACCGGTCAGCAGGAAGAGTTTGGCCGGATGTCCGGGAAGAATCTGGTGCAGGCGGTCGTAAATGCCCATGATTTCGTCGCCTATGATGCCACGGTTTCGTATTCCCTCCTTGCTGAGGCGGGCAGACCAGTCGCCTCCGTTCTCTGTCAGGCTGTTGCCCAGCATCACGATGTCCTTGCGGGTGATGGCAGGCTCGTCCGTGAATTGCAGGAAGCGTTTGTAGTAATGCTCCGTATAAGTGCGCGGAATGGGGCAGATGGCAGCCGCTACGGCGTTGGCAACCAACGAGCGCAGGCGCACGGTGCTATGACCGTCGTCGGGGTGCACGGCATTGATGAGCAATATCACGGAAGTATCATTGTCAGGGTCGATGATGATGGAAGTGCCGGTATAACCGGTATGTCCATACGTGTTAGGCCCGAACAGGTCTCCGTTGTTCGAGGCGTATGCACTGAAGTTATCCCAGCCGAGGGTGCGTCCGAAAGCGGCAGTGGCACGGGGAACAGTGCGCATGGCCTTCACGCCGAGCGGGCTGAGGATGCGGTGTCCGTTCCATTCGCCTCCGTTCTGCAGGGCGGCGCAGAGCACAGCAATATCTTCGGCACACGAGAACACACCGGCATTGCCGCTGATTCCTCCGTTCATGATGCGGGCCAACGGGTCGTGCACCTGTCCGCAAAGTACCTGTCCGTCTGCCTGCTTCTCGGTGGGAGCCACGTCGCTTAGTGCATAGCGGTTGGTGGAGAGTGAAGAGTGGGTGGTGCGGTTGTCCGTTGTTTGTGCCCAATGAGGAAGGTCGGTATTCGTCCATTGTCCGTTCTTGTCGCGCCGGCAGGGCAGGTAGTCGGTGTGATTCATGCCCAGCACGTCGAAGATATTCTCGCGGGCGAAGTCGCGCAGGCTTTTTCCGCTTACGGTCTCGATGATGTGCTGCAGGGTGATGAAGTTGAGGCAACTGTACTGAAAGTCTGTTTGCGGTTTGAAATCGCGTTTACACGTGGCGATGTATTCCATCAGGCCGGCAGGGTCAGGCGAACCGTATCGTTTCTCCAGCTCGGCTACAGAGGCGTAGGGAGGCAGACCGGAGGTATGCGTCATCAAATCGGCAATGCGGATGACTTTCTTCTCTTTTCCGTCTTCGCTCTCCCAATTCTTGAAACCGGGGATGTAGAGGCTGACGGGGTCGAGCATGCGTATCTTGCCGCGCTCTGCCAGTATCATGACGCAAACGGCAGTGGACATGGATTTGCTGCAAGAGGCCATGTCGAAAATGGTGTTCGTAGTCATCGGCTTCGTGTCAGGATAGACGCGCTTGTTGCCGTATGCTTTCAGGTAGGCCATTTTCCCACCTCGCACCACGGCAAGTACGGCGCCGGGAATCTCACGGTTGGCAATGGCCGTCTCAATGGCTTCGTCGGCATATACCAGTTTGCGTGAGTCCATGCCCGCTTGTTCGGGAGCTATGCGTTGCAAAGGTTGCCCGAAGGCTGTTTGCAGGAGGAAGAGAAAAAGAAGGAGAACCCCCTCCCTCAGCCCATTCCCCGTAGGGAGTGACGTTTTGAAGTTACTTTTGGTGGATGTTGACGGTGTCATATCTGATTTCCTTTCCTTTAAGTTTTGTTGATTGAAAAATAGGGTGTGTTCGCGGCGGTCGGCTTTCCTTCAGACTAATCCGGAGCCCTTTATGGAATCGAGCTTTTATACGCATCTACCGCTTTCTTCACCGAGCCGTGCATCAGCAGCAAAGCCTTGGCTTTGCCATAATCCAGTCCGAGTTCTTCTACCAGCATGCGTGTGCCGCGATCCACTAATTTCTTGTTGCTGAGTTGCATGTTTACCATCTTGTTGCCCTTCACGCGTCCCAACTGTATCATGACGGAAGTGGTAATCATGTTCAGAATCATTTTCTGTCCCGTGCCCGACTTCATGCGCGAACTTCCTGTCACATATTCCGGGCCTACAATCATCTCGATGGCTACATCGGCTTCTGCCGCCATGGGCGAATCGGGATTGCTGGTGATGCAACCGGTCAGGATGCCGTGTTCGCGTGCTTCGTGCATGGCTCCAATCACGTATGGAGTAGTGCCCGATGCTGCGATGCCGATGACGGTATCCTTGTCTGTGATGTTACGTTCCGTCAGTTCCTCCCATCCGCGGTGTGTGTCGTCTTCCGCATTTTCCACCGGATTGCGCAATGCGGTGTCTCCGCCTGCTATCAGTCCGATGACTAACGTGGGAGGCATGCCGAAAGTAGGAGGTATTTCCGAGGCGTCGAGCACTCCGAGGCGTCCGCTGGTACCTGCACCCATGTAGAAGATACGTCCGCCTTGCTTCATGCGCGGCACAATCAGGTTCACCAGTTTCTCTATTTGCGGAATGGCCTTTTGTACGGCAAGCGCCACTTTTTGGTCTTCCGTGTTGATGTCTTCCAGAATCTCACGGACAGACTTCTTTTCCAGATCGTTGTAGAGCGAGGGTTGCTCTGAGATTTTTACGAACATAAGGCTATTTACTGTTTTAACGGTTTACTATTTGTTGTATGGCAGTGTGCCGGTTGCACGGCCGCTTTCTTCATCATTTCCCGCTGTGATATTTGATTAATTCCTCCATCGGGCTCTTGATGATGTTTCCCACTTGGATGCCCGTTTCATAGGCGGCTTTTATCAGCACCTCCTTGTAGTGGAAAGCCACCGAACCGATGAAGTGCACTTTTTCGTGTTGATAGCCGTCGTATTGCATGACATTGCGTTTGAGGAATGCCTTGAAACTGTTCAATACCAAGTTGTGCACGCAAGGTTCGTCCATGTTCTGTGCAAGGAACGGCGACAGGCTTGCCAGAAAACGGTTTGGGAACGGTTGGCGGTACACACGGTCGATGATATCGGCAGGTGTCAGGTCGAACTGCTTCAGAAACTTCTCTTTCAGTCCGGGTGTCATCTGGTTTTTCAGGAGGTCGCCCACCAAGAGTTTGCCCAAGCAGGCACCGCTACCTTCATCGCCCAAGATGAAGCCCAAAGGCGATACGTTGGCCACGATGTCTTGCCCGTTGTAATAGCACGAGTTGGAGCCTGTGCCCATGATGCAGGCAATGCCGGGCGTGTGTCCGCAAAGCCCGCGCGCAGCCGCCAGCATGTCGGTGTTCACTTCTATCTCTCCTTTCACCTTGAGGTGTTGGGCGATGGCCCGGCGCATCGTGGCAATCTTATCGGGAAAGCCGCATCCCGCACCATAAAAATAGACTGCATCCGGTTCGTCGGACTTCAGCCGGGGCAGTAGCGTCGTTGCTATCTCGTTGCTGATTTCTTCTTCCGATTGAAAGAAAGGATTCGTTCCTTTCGTAAATATCTGTTGGAGGAGTTCTCCATTCTCTACAACGCACCAGTCGGTTTTTGTAGAGCCACTGTCTGCTATTAGAATCATATCTTTATATGTTACATTTATATCTTGATGTATATCTTCCGTTTGTATAGCTGATAGCCTATGCACCAGTTGATTGCGATGAACAGAAGGGCATAGGCCAGCGAGCCTCCGGTTTCACCGAAGACGGGCATGAACACTATCTTGTACAGGAATCCATGTATGCTGATGCTGCCGTCGGCCCACGGAAAACGGATGCTGCCGAACAGAATGCTGAGCACACCGCCCAGCACATACATGAACAGAGGGTTCACACCGAAGGCTTCGAAGAACATGCTCCACCGTCTGGCGCCTTTCACGTCGATAATCCAGATGAGCAATGCCAGAAAGCTCGATGCCAGTCCGCAGGTAGCAAGCACATAGGTGGGCGACCATATCTTCTTGTTGATGGGGCATCCGTAGCTCAGCAGGAAGCCGGCAAAAGTAAGGATGACACCTGTGAGAAACAGTGTGATGAGCTGTGAGTTCAGGAAGCTCTCGCGGTCTGCCGGCTTGTTGCCGTCGAGCATCAACCGCCCCACGCAGAAGCCAAGCAACACATGGGCAATGGAGGGAATGGTGCTCAATATGCCTTCCGGGTCGATACCGTTGTCCTTGTACATGTGTGCAGGGGTCAGGATGGCACGGTCTACAACGGAAAGGATGTTCGTTTCGTTATAGGCAAAGCCGTTGCCGCACATCAGCAGGATGAAATAGCCTGCCAGCAGGGTGACGATGAGGTAGGGGATGTGCTTGTGCTTCATGGTCAGTGCAATGATGGAGGTTGCCCCATAGCACAGGGCCAGTCGCTGCATGACGCCCAAGATGCGGGTACGGTCGAAAGTCCAGACCGAAGCCCACAAGTTCTCGCCGAAGCTCAAGTCATCCGGAACGGAGGCCCAGTAGTAGCAGAAGCGGGAGAACCAGCCGATGCCCATGCCGATGAGGAAGATGAGGACGGTGCGCTTCAGTATCTTCATGGCGGCGGCACGACTGAAAGTAAAGTCGTATTTCTTCAGGGAGATATACGTGGATATGCCCATGATGAACATGAAGAAAGGAAAAACGAGGTCGGTGGGGGTAAGACCGTTCCATTCGGCATGCCTGAGGGGGGCATAGATGTGCGCCCAGCTTCCGGGATTGTTCACCGTAATCATGCCTGCAATGGTGATACCCCGCAGGATGTCGAGCGCAAGGATGCGTTTGTTTATTTGCTGGCTGTTCATGAGACTGTATGTGTTAAGTCGGTTGTCAATGGTTTGGTACATTCGTCCACCAGATAGACGATGGATACGTAGGGAATGCCTGAGTTTGTCGTCAGTCCGATTTCGCAAGTACGGCTGTTGGAATAGCCGATGCGTACTCCGGATGCTTCTATCTGTGGACGGAGTTTGCGCAGGGCGTAAGCATTCAGTTCGGGATAGGTGAAACCACGGTCGCCTGCGAAACCGCAGCACCCCACTTCCTCCGGAATGATGACGTTGTTGGAGCAGAGGCGAGCAAGAGCCGTCAATGTATCAGCCAGTCCCATTTTCCGCATGGAGCAGGTGATGTGGATGGCTACGGGACGGTCGGTAGGCGTGAAGTCCAGCTTGTCCCGCAAGAAAGTATAGATGAATTCCGCGGGTTCGTATAGCTTCATCGTTTTAATCTGTTCGCGCATGCGGTGCAGGCAGGGACTCTGGTCGCAAAGCACGGGGTATTTGCCTTGCCGGCTGGCTTCCCATAGGGCGGCTTCAAGTTCCGCCGTCTTGCGGTCGGCGATTTCCGGCATGCCTTTGCTCTCCCAAATGGTGCCGCAGCACAGCTTTTCCATCTCATTTGGGAAGATGACTTCGTAGCCGGCTTTCTGCAACAGGGCTATCATCTTGTTTACCAGTGCCTGCTCTACGGGTGATTTCTTGGGCAAGCCCATGGTTTGGTTGATGCAGCTGGGGAAGTAGACGACAAAAAGTTTCTCTGTCTTGCCTGCATCCTCCATAGGCCGGGGAACCGGTTGCAAGGCTTTGGGCATTGCCGGCGTCCATAACGGTACTCCCAATGCTTTGTGCATGCCTTTGGCAACGGTGCTCATGACTTGTGTGCCCAACAAGGAATGGCCGAAGTCGGCTAAGCGGAGGGTGGAACGCAGGACGCTTTTGACACCTGCAAAATGGTTGGCGGCAAAGTCTCCTGCTTTATATCCGAGGCTGTTCTTGGGCAATGCTTCCTGTCGGACGAGATGGGTGAGGTCGCCGGTATTGATGCCCATCGGACAGGATGTGGAGCAGAGCCCGTCGCCGGCGCAGGTTTGGTCGCCGAGATAGCGGTATTGCTTTTCAAGTTTTTCGGCTTCTTGTAAATATCCGTGTTGCTTCAGGCGAGATATCTCGCGTTGTACCACGATGCGTTGGCGCGAGGAGAGGGTGAAACCGCAGGAAAGGCAGTTCACTTCGCAGAAGCCGCATTCTATGCACTTGTCGGCCGCAAGTGGCGGGCAAAGTGCCACGATGGCAATTCCATCGGAATTGCGTTGCAGTTGATAGCCGGTGGCTCGGTTCTTTTCGTCGATGGCTAAGACGGGCAGTGGCTTGAAGTGCTTGATGTGGCATTGAGGGTCGTCGTTGAAGATGACGCCGGGATTCAACAAACCTTTCGGGTCGAAAATTTCCTTGATGGTCTGCATGGCCCGGAATGCATCGTCGCCCCATTCGTAGCGGACGAAAGGCGCCATGTTGCGCCCCGTGCCGTGTTCGGCTTTCAAAGAACCGTCGTACTTGTCTACAACCAGCGTCTTGACGTCATTCATCAGGGCTTCGTAGCGTTTCACTTCGTCGGCAGTGCTGAACGACTGGTTGATGATGAAGTGATAGTTTCCTTCGAGGGCATGGCCGTAGATGCAGGCATCGTCGTAGCCGTGGCGGGCGATGAGCTGTTGCAGTTCGGTGGTGGCTTCGGGCAGGTCTTCGATGTGGAAGGCGATGTCCTCGATGAGGCAGGTTGTGCCCGGTTTGCGTGTTCCTCCCACGGAGGGGAAGATGCCGGAACGGATGGCCCAATAGGGGGAGTACTCTTCGGGTTTATCGGTAAAGTGTACGGGCATGTAGGTTTTGAACGAGGTCAGACATGCCTCGATGGCGGAGATGTTCTGCTTTAATTCCTCCGGAGTGCGGGCTTTGGTTTCCGTCAGTACGGCGGTCAGCCCCATTTCGTCGCCGGGTTCTACGCCCGGAAGGATGGAAGAGGCCACTTCGCCTTTATACCTCAGGAAGACGGGGTCGTTGACGGAAGAGAGGCTTTTGGAGTCCAGCATCTCCGCTCCCTTCACAACGGGTTCGCCGCTTTCGGCCGGTTGTCCGTCAGGCGTCGTTCTCGTAAGTTTTTTCATCACCACCATGGCGCGGCTCGCTTCTTTGATGGTTTTGAAGTAAATCATGGCGCTTGCCTTGCAGGGATAGTCGTATTCGGTCTTCATCGTTACTTGCGATAGGAAGGCCAGCGTTCCTTCAGAGCCTACCATGAGGTGGGCGATGATGTCGAACGGGTCGTCGAAGCGGACGAAGGGCAAAAGGTTGAGCCCCATGACGTTCTTGATGGAATATTTGCGGTGGATGCGTTCCGTCAGTTTCTCGTTGGAGCGGATTTCATCGCGCAAGTCGCAGATGCGGCGGATGAAGTCGCTGTGAGTTGCTTCGAAGGAGGCGCGGCTGTCGGGGTTGCCGGTGTCCAGCACCGTGCCGTCAGGCAGGATGATGCGTGCCGAAATCAGTACCTTGTCGCTGTTGGCATGTGTGCCGCAGTTCATGCCGGAAGCGTTGTTCATGACGATGCCGCCCACCATGGCGCTCTTCACGCTGGCAGGGTCGGGGGCAAACTTGCGCCCGTAGGGAGCCAGCAGTTCGTTCACACGCTGGCCTACGATGCCGGGTTGGAGGGTTATCCGCTCACGGTCGGCAGAGAGGCTGTACGCTTCCCAATGCTTGCCCGCCACGATGAGGATGGAGTCGCTGATGGCCTGTCCGGACAAGCTGGTGCCTGCCGCGCGGAAGGTGACGGGTAGATTGTAGCGGTCTGCCAGCATCAACAGCAGGGAGACTTCTTCTTCATTCTTAGAGCGAATCACCACTTGGGGTATCAGGCGGTAGAAGCCCGCATCCGTGCCCCATGCCAACCGGCGCAGGGGGTCGGTATAGATTCTTTCTTTCGGAATGAACCGTCCTGCCTCTTGCAGGAATGTGTCGTAAATTGTTTTCTCCATCTTCGTAGCCCTTTCGTTATAGGTTCGTTATCTGTCATCGCCCTTTTTGTGCTATGCTCCGAAGCGGGGCGAACGCTTCGGGCGGCTCCTGTTGCCGGCGTTACGGGGGAGGCGGTTGTGTCGCATATGCGAGACTGATGATGTCGTATATACGGGGCTGATGACGTCGCATATATGAGGCTGGCGATGTTGCATATGCGAGACTGATGACGTCGTATATACGAGGCTGCCGGCCTCTCCCTAATGTCGTTGCCTGTGACTTCCCAATGTCATCACCCACGACTTCCCAATGTCGTTGCCCGCGACTTCCCAATGTCATCACCCGTGACTTCCCAATGCCGTTTCGCCCCTCCTGCGGTGATGTCTTGAGCGGCGCATGTCATTTATATAAGTAATACTTCTTCGATAGCTTGCGGAATGTTTCGGTGTCCTTGTACCAATAGTCGCGGATGTCCTCCCAACGGTTGCGCTCGGCGAAGCGTTCGCGTATCCGGCGAGAGCCGCTCACTTTGTCGAACATCGAGAAACGCCCCTTGTTGGCATGGTCGAACACGGCACGGTCGGGATAGAGGGCGGCCACTTCCTGCATCACCAAGAACTGTATGTCGCTCAACGGCGCCCGGCCGAAGTCCATGATATGCACCTGCACGCCTTGCAGCAGCTCGCCTTTGCCCACGCTGTAAAACGGCTTCAGATACATCGGCCGGAAAATGACGCCCGGCACGTTCAGTCCGTTCAGGTTTTTGGCAAGCCGATCGGCTTCTACCCACGGTGCGGCAAACATCTGGAACGGGATGGTGTAGCCCACGCCGATGGACATATAGCCCAGTTCGCCCAAGATGCCGCTTACGGGATAGAAGAAGGCGGAATGCGGATGGGGGATGTGCGGAGACGAAGGCACCCATTGCAGTCCGGTCTGCGTATAATCCATTTTGCGTTTCCAGCCTTTCATCTTCACCACGTGGAGATTGCATTGTTCTCCGTTCTTCAACATCCCTTCGCCGTTGAGCATCAGTGCCAACTCGCCGCAAGTGAGGGCGTAAAGGTACGGAATTTTGAATTGGCTGACAAAAGAAACGCAGTCATCTTCCACCAGATTGCCTTCTATCTTCAGTCCGCCCACGGGGTTGGGGCGGTCCAGCACGACGAATTCCTTGCCGTTCTCGGCGGCGGCTTCCATAGCCAGTCCCATGGTACTGATGTAGGTAAACGAACGGCAGCCGATGTCCTGAATGTCATATACCAGTACGTCCACGTCTTTCAGCATTTCCGGAGTGGCTTTGCGCGTCTTTCCGTAGAGCGAGTAGACGGGCAGACCGGTGGACGCGTCCTTGATGTCTGTCACGTGGTCGCCCGCATGCACATCGCCGCGCACTCCGTGTTCGGGCCCGTAGAGGGCTACCAGATTCACGTTCGGCGCTTCGTGCAGAATGTCGATGGTGGACTTCATACGGTTATCTACTCCCGTAGGATTCGTAATCAACCCTACGCGTTTGCCTTCCAGACACTTGAAGTTCTGTTCCTTCAGCACTTCGATGCCGGTCTTGATTCTGATTTTCTGTGCCTGCGTCGCACTCGTTAAGAAGAGGCAGAGCAGACAGGTGAGGAAGAGTTTCATTTTTTAGTGATTAACGGTTAGTGATTAGCTACTTTCCTTTCCCATAATTGGGGTCAATCTTCCGGTCTACCAAATAAGTGACGGCGAGGGTGGCGAGGCAGCAAGCCATTACCATCCAGAAGAAGTTGACATAGCCGATAGCTTCCTGTATATAGCCTGCCACGAATCCCGGCAGCATCATGCTCAATGCCATGAAGGCGGTGCAGATGGCATAGTGCGACGTTTTGAACTCGCCTTCGGAGAAGTACATCATATAGAGCATGTAGGCCGTGAAGCCGAACCCGTAGCCGAACTGCTCGATGGATACGGCAATGCTTATCAGCGTGATGCTGGCAGGCTGAACTACGGCCAGATAGACGAAAGTGAGACAGGGTAGCGTCATGCAGGCAGCCATGAGCCACAACGAACGTTTCAGTCCGCGACGCGAGGCGTAGACGCCTCCCACAATGCCGCCGGCCAGCAGGGCTATCACACCGATGGTGCCATATACGATGCCCACCATCTCGGTGCTGAGTCCCAGTCCGCCATTTTCGACGGAGTGCACAAGGAAAGGCTGGCACATCTTGATGAGGAAGCCTTCGGGCAGGCGGTAGAGCAGCATGAAGGCTATGGCCAGCAATACGCCGGGCTTCTTGACGAAGGTGATGAAGGAGTTGGCAAGTTCCCGTCCTTTCGACTGCTGCGGTGCTTGTGCCCGGCCGTTCGTCGCATGCTCTGCGGTGCGTGGCCTGTCTTCTTTGGAACGTGGCAGGCGGAAGGTGTGGTAGATGGTAATCAGGCAGAACACCACGGCCGCACACCCCATTGTCACTTGCCAAGAGAAGGGGATGTTGCCCGTGTCTTTCTCCAGCATGCCGGCAATGAACACCAGCACACCTTGCCCGAAGACGGAGGCCACGCGATAGAACGTGCTCCGGATGCCGATAAAGGCGGCCTGACTGCTCGGATCGTGGGCCAGCATGTAGAAGCCGTCGGCGGCAATGTCGTGCGTGGCCGAGGCAAAGGCGGCGATGATGAACAATATCAGTGTGAACGAGAACATGCCGATGGGGGTTTGTCCCGAAGCGATGGTCTCTTGCTCCGGATGGGGCAGGCTGACGGTGAGCACTACCATGAGCACCGTCAGCAAGGCCTGCATGGAGAGAATCCACCAGCGTTTTGTTTTTACCACGTCCACGATGGGGCTCCAGATGCCTTTCAAGAACCAAGGGAAGTAGAGCAGCGTGGTGAAGAATGCCATGTCGCCGTTGGGCACACCCATCTTGGTGAACATCATCACCGAGATGGTGTTTACTACGAAGTAGGGCACTCCTTCTGCAAAGTAGAGTGTGGGCACCCACCACCAAGGACTCTTTTCGGTGTTGTTCCAGTTTCTTTCTCTTGTATCATTCATGGTCATAAAGTTTTTCGATTTGTGCGTCTATATAATAATGTAACAGGATGGCGTCGTACGTATATCCTTGCTCGCCCATCACGGCAGCACCTATCTGGCACAGTCCCACGCCATGCCCCCAGCCTGCTCCGGTGAGAACGAAGCGTCCCGGTATGCCTTCGGGAGAGAGCTCTTCCTTGTCTACCACGAAGGCCGAGCTGTACAGGTGTGAAGCGGAGAGCGTGCGGCGTATCTCCAGTTCCTTGCCGATGGTGAGCGTTTTCTTCGTGCCCACGATCTTCAGTTTCCAAAGGCGTCCGCTCGTGCCGCGAGCCACGGGGACGAGGTCAATGATTTGCCCGTAGTCGATGCCCGAACGTTTCAGTATGAGGGCCGACAGTTCGTCTTGCGTGTAGGCCACCTTCCAGCGATAGAAGTCCGTGGTTTCTTGGTCGTAGTTGTTGAGCACCTGTGAGAGTATCCGCTTGTCGGTGGTGTTGCAGAAGGCTTCGGGCGAGGTACGTATCCAACGGTCTGCCTCGGCTTCCTGCGTAAGGTCGGGCGGGGTCGGCTTTTGGCTGTTCATGCTGTAATCTCGTTGTTTGGCAAGATAGGGATGCTTCGCGTCTTCCCAGCAGTATTGGAATTCCTCGAACGCGCCTCCGCAACATTTGGAGAAGCGTGCATCGCAGATTTTTCCGTCGTACATCAATATCCGGCCGTATGTGGCGGCAATGGCTTGTTTCACGATTTCGGTCGAGGCGCGCGTGATGCCTTGATAGCGTTGGCAATGGTCGTCGGCGCAGACGTCGAAGCGTGTATGGTCTTCCCGGTCGTACCAGCGAATCAGCTCTTCTTCGGTTTGGGTAAAGGCCGAATAATCGGTCTTGGCCTCGGCTATTTCCCTGTTCTTTTGTATCTGTGCCAGCAGCCAGCTCCTCGAAATCACCGCATGCGCCTTCAGCAACTCCAAAGAGGCGGTGGCGCTCATTTCGGAGGAGATGACGCTTGTCAGATAATCTTCCACTTTCACCACATTGATGGCGGTGAGCTTGCCGTCTTCGACAATGATTTTCAAGGCGCCGAGGAAACGCTGGTCTTCCTTGCGCTCCCAATGGAAGTTGATGCCGATGGTGACGTCCAGCAACTCGAATGCGTCTGTCGATTCGTTTTGCGGCTCGAACAGCAGTTCGCCATACCGACGGCCGTTCCAGAGGATTTTGCCTTCGTCATAAGTGACCGTCTGTTTGCCGCAGACCTCCGTTCCGCCGATGCGGTACGGAGTCGGCAGGTTGAACTCTATCTGTGGCTCGAACAAGATGCCTACGTGTACTTTGGGCTCTTTCATAGTGATATGTTTTTGGGGATTTGTTCCTTGATGCGCTGCCGTATGCGTTGGAAATCGGCGGCGGAGATACATACTTCGCTTAAGATGGCTGCCACGTCTTCGGCGGTAATCTTCAGGAAATCTTTCTCCACGGGGGTGATGAATACTCCTCCCAAGTCTACCGATGCCGGACTGCTCAGCAGGTTGGCGTCGCCCTCGGCGGTGTAGCAGGCGGGGCGATGTTTCTCGCGCGGAAAGACGAAGACAATCCATCTCTCGGCTTCGTACATGGCCAGCACGTTCATCATCGGTTCTTCTTCATCGGGTTTTGCATCTGAAGCGCGGTATATGATGTCAAAGAGGGCGGTTGCGTCTTCGGCGGAGGCCGACTCGATGACGAGGGTGGCACGGGGGGCATCGTCCAGATGCCACAAGGCGGCTTTCCCGTAATCGGCCACCTTGCCGGCGATGAGCCTGCGCCACGCTTTCTCAATGGGCAGGAAGCCTTTGTTGCCTGCTTGAAAATGGGCATGGTCGGGGGCGGAGGCGCCACACTTGGGACCGTTATAGAAGACGGTGAAGTCGGGCAAGGCTTGTGCCAGCTCCAGCATATCCGCGAAACGGGGGGCTATGCGCTGGGGCACGTGCGCCAGCTCCGGTATCGTAAGGTGGCGGGGGAAGATGGGGAAGGGGTTTACCAGTATGTGGTAGTGCTCCTTGAAAGGGATGCCTTTCTGCTCCGGAGGCAGGTTGGCGGGGCATAGGAAGCACTTCCGCTCTCGGATGGTTTTGGCATCTACCTTGGCTCCGGAGGAAACAATGCGGGCGGGATTGAACTGCACTTTATACGGAATGCCGCCTACGGTGAGCTCCTTTACCCGCACACCTGCCAGAGCCGCATAGTTGTTGCGGGCCGTTTCCCAAGAGGCGGTTTGTTCGGTCAGAAGGTTGTGTATTGTTTCATTCATATTGCTGTACATCAGATTGTTATTTAAAGTTTAGGCAGATGCCTTATTTCGGCGCGACAGACACAAGCGTTTGTCGTGACAGGCACAAGTGGCTGTCGTGACAGGCATTGGTGTTCGACGCGACAGGCGCAAGTGTCCGGCAAGTCAAACGCCTGCACCTGTCAAGCTCGATTATAATCAGCTTTTATTCAAGGCAATACGTGCCTTTAACTCCCACGTGCGGATGCGGTCTTTGTAGAGGTTGTGCCCGTTCATCTTCACGACGTCCAGCGAAGCGTCGGAATTGTCTTCCCAGCGTCGGCAGAGGTAAACCACGTCGTACACGCGGCCTATCCGGTAGCGGCGCGAGAAGTTCAGTCCCAGCGCATAATCTTCGCCGTAGCTGGTGTTCGGCACTTTCACCTCGCGCAGCACCGGGGTGTAAAAGGCGCGCGGAGCACCCAGCCCGTTGATGCGCAGGGCGTTGTTGCGGCCGTTGTCGGGCGTCCACTCCTTGTGGTCGATAATGCCCGGCGCAATCATGTTCATGTTGAAGTCCGTCATCATGTAAGTGCCCACCACCATGGCGCAATTCTGCTCGTAGAAGGCGCGTACCATGATGGAGAGTGTGTGCTCGTCCTTATACACGTCGTCGCTGTCGAGCTGCACGGCAAACTTGCCGCATTTCTCGTGATGTACGCCCATGTTCCAGCAGCCGCCGATGCCGAGGTCGTGGCGTTCGGGGATGATGTGGACGAGGCGTTCGTCGTCTTTGAACTCGCCGATGGCCTCCGTGGTGCCGTCGGTGGAGTGGTTGTCGATGACAATCAGGTTGTATTTGAAGTCCGCCTTCTGGTTCAGTACCGACCTGATGGCGTCGCGGATGGTGCGGATGCGGTTGCGCACGGGGATGATGACCGATGCCTCGTATTCAAAGCTGTCGTCGTCGAACTTTATCTGCGTGAATTGGGGTTCCAGATAACCGCCTATTTCCTTCAGATGTTCGGTGCAAGCCTGTTCCATCTCAATCTGACGATTGCGGTTCTTGGGATCTACGTAGTCGAAAATCTTTTCGCCGCTTTTGCGGGTGTCGTTCTCCACTTCGCTGTACAGGTATTCGTTGATGTGCACCAGCTCTGCCTTCTGGCTCAGCTTCAGCCGCAGGTCGTAAAGGCCGGCGAAACTATACTCCGACTTCATGCGTCCGGCAGCCTCTTTCAGCTTGGCGGTGTCGAACAGCAACACGGAGCCGAAGTTGAAGTCGTCTCTCAGCGAGCCGAACTGATAGTCGATGACGGGAGCATTGGCCTGCTTGCCGTCGGTGGTCTGGTAGTGGTCGGCATACACCATGCCCGCATCCGTGTCTTCGGCAATGCGTATCATGCGCTCCAAGGCGAACATGCCCGTTTCAAGCGTTGTCTCCTTGGTATAAAGCAGTGTGTATTCGCCCTTTGTCGCATGTGCCATTGCTTGCATGGTCAGGCTGCCGAAAGGATGTTCCACCCGGAGGCAACGGCAGCCGGGAAGCTCTTCCAAGCCGGCGTTGGTGGTCACTAAATAGATGTTCTCTACAAGCCCGGTGGCCTGCAATCCCTGTATCGTTTTCTCTACTTGTTCTTTTCCTGCGTAAGGAATGAAGCAACTGATTCTCTTCATAAGCGTATATCTGTTTTTAGTTTCTTTGTTCTTCATCTTCCGGAGGTGTTGCCTTTCCCGTATTGGCGGTGAGGCGGTTACTCCATTATCTTGGTGCGGGCCGGGGACTTCACTTTCAGCAATCCCGTTTCGCCGCCGGTTGTGGTAAACACAACTTCGTGCCTGCCTCGCGGAACCACGGTGCTGATAAGCGAGTTCCCTATCTTGTGCTTCCACAGCACTCTGCCCGTGCGGGCTTCCAGTGCGAAGATAAGCCCTTCTTTCGTACTTCCGAACATTACGCCCTCTTTTTCTACCTGCATGGAGGGGGCATGCTCGTAACCGAAGCCTACATCGGATGCCCACAACTGTTGCGGAACGTCGCTCCGGGTGGCGTAGCAGACAATGCTGTCATTCATCGTCTTGCTGTATATGCGTTCACCGTCTTCGGAGATGCCGATGGTTTCGCGCACCATCGAGCGGAATGTGCGCCACACCGTGTTTCCGGTTTGGAGGTCGATGGCTGTCATGGCTCGCTGCGGGTCGGTGATGAACACCTTGCCGTGAGCTGCTACGGGCCATACGGCGGCAGGTGAGAAGTGAAGGCGGGTCAGTCCGCCCGTCCACTTCCACAGCTCTTTTCCATCCTGTTTGTTCAGGGCATACAACGTGTTGTCCCATGCACCGAAGATAACCTTGTCTTCCGTAACCAACGGTTTGGTTTCGATGTAGCCTTTCGCACCGGCATAGGTCCAGACAAGCTTTCCCGTGTGTATGTCTATGGCTCGGAACATACCGTTGCCGTCGCCTATGTAAGCAATGCCTTTGTCGATGCTTACCGCTCCGAGCACCGGTGCTTCGGCTTCCACCCTCCACAGCAGACTGCCGTCTTCCGCACTCAATCCGTAGATGCTGCGGTCGGCCGAGCCGAATACGACGAAGCCTTCGCTTGCAGCCGGAGTGCCGATGATGCGTTTGCCGGAGGCAAAGCTCCACAGCTTCCGTCCGTTCTTCAAGGCGTAGGCGGTGAGGCGTCCCATATCGTCGCCCACGAACACCCGGTCGTTCTCTACGGCGGGCGAGCAGTAGATGCCGGCTCCCGTCTGCACCATCCATTGCTCCTTTACCTGCGGGTACTCCTTGTTCACGGAGAAGTCGGGATATTTCTCCGCCTTGCCGTTGCGGTCGTAATACGATTCGGCGAGCGAGAATGCCGCCCATTTCTTTGCAGGCTCACCGATGCGTTGTGTGTATATCTTGATGGAATCTTTGCATACTTCGTAGATGCCATAGCCCGGCTTTCCCTCTTTGTCGCGCAGGTTGCTGCGCATCAGTATGCCCGGAATGCCGTCGTAGCGCAGGTTTTTGTCGGCATGGTAGTGTCCGCCGATAAACAGCCGTACATTGTAGGGGCGCACGGCATCCGTCACCTCATACCAGTTGTCCACATCGCCCTCCCGCATCGGGTAATGGGTGACGAGTATCACCGGCTGCCCTTTGCCGCCTCTCGCCATTCTTTCCGTCATCCAACGGATGTCTTGCGGCACTACGTGCCCGTAGGCCATCCGCATCAAAGGGCCGGAATTGAAACCGAGAAAGAGGAATCCTTTGTGCTCGAACCCGAATCGTTCGTCGCCGAATATTTCTCCGAAAGCGGTGCAACCGGAGTCGCTCCATTTCGTTTCGTGGTTGCCCGATACAACGTAATATTTCACCTTCAGCAGGTCGAGGCACGACTTCACCTTCTCCATCGTGGCGCGGTCTCCCTCTTCCGTGATGTCGCCCGTGACTAAAACGAAGTCGATGCTGTCCGTGGCGTTAATCTGCGCAACGGAGCGCAACAGGTCTTCCGTGGGATTCGGGTTGCCGGGGCTCAGGTGGAGGTCTGTCAACTGCGCGAAGCGGAACATCGCCTGCTGTGCCTGCATCCCGAAAGGAAGCAGGCAAACGGACAGGACGATTATCAACAGTCTTCGTTTCATAGATGATGATTGCATATTACTTGTTGTTATTGAAGAATGTCAATACCGCATTCATGAGCGCTTCTCTTTCCGCTCCGGTGCGTATGGCTTCGAAAGGAAATCCGAGCACAAAGGTCTTGTATGCTCCTTCGTAAGCCACGCCGGCACTCAGGTTGTTTTCCGAATAGCGCATCACTGTGTAGGCGTCTTTGCTTGCCGGTTCGATGGCGTCGGGCGACTCCACTACATACGATTCTGCATTCAGTTCGTTGTGATACGTATAGTTTCCCGAAAGGGCGGGGAACGGAGAGGCCACGCTTTTCACCTTACCCGTTACGGCCGCTTGTCCCACACGCCATTTATATTTCAGGGTTTCCATTGCAAACTTCTTGTCGGCTTCATCGGCGGCTGCAAGGCGGTTGTCCCATAAGTCCGTCCCGACGAAAGCACCCGATACAAAGATGTTTCCGCCCTGCTTGCAATAAGCGGCAATCGCCTCTTGCATCGGTTTGGCGAAGGTTTTGAACTCCAACGGTTTCACACCTCTTCCCATTTTGCTTTGGCATTCCTTGCCTAAAATGAGGTCGACGTGTTTGTAATCGTTGAGCGATGTCCGTCCGTCTTCCACGGCCTCGTCGCTACTCGAAACAAAGGAGTAGCCCGCTTTCAGAATGGCGTCACCGTGTACGGAAGGATAATCGAATGTGTTTCCGGCAATCACCCGGGTTTCATAGTTGGCATAGCTGTCGCCGAAGCCCGATGCGTCGTCGTCCATCCAAGGAATGGAGCGGCGGTACTCCTTCATCTTACCGATGTAGCTGATATCATTTATATAAGGTACTCCATGATCCAACTCATCCAGAAATCCGGCATATTGCGTGTCGGCCGATGCCGATGTGGCGAAGTCGGCAGGTGCGCTGATGCGGTCGAAACCGTTCACCACCAGCACCGTGCCTTTGGATTGTGAAGCCCGTCCGGCAGAAAGAATCTCGGACGGGAAACTTTCGCCGCCCCGGTTCACGGCCGTCACTTTGTAGCTACATACCATTCCGGCAGGAATCCGTACACGATAACTGTTCTTCTCCACTAACACGCCATTGTCGAAAGCACCATTGCCGATGCGGGTATAAACAATGTATTTCTCTGCTTTGGCAGTAGGCTCCAAGGCATCCTCCACCGGTTGCCACGTCAGTTCCGCTTCCTCTTCACCGGTCATGCGCAGTGCCATGTGGTCTACCGGAAGCGGTTGGACAACGTACTCCGTGCCGTATTGCGAGCATAGGAATTGCAGCATGCCTTTGTAGATGGCACGGCTCACGGTGAAGCGGAAGCGCGGGTCGAGCCCGTAGCGCATATCGGCAAAGTTCTGATGCGAAAGCAATTCGAGCAGCATGGTAGGTACGCGCGGCACTCGCGCTTCGTAATAAGACTGGTTCCACATGCCTCGGCGAGTCCATCGGGGTTCGTAGAGGGTGCGCACATCGCGTACGATGTTCGATTGAATCAAGTCGGTCAGGTCGTGACCGAGATAGCGTGACGCTCCGTTGGCATACTCTTCGTTGTAGGCATTGGTGTAGTAGATGCCCAGCGTTCCGATAACGGAATCGTTCAGGGTGGTTCCTGCATCCGAGTGAAAGGCGAAAGCCATGTTCACGGGGATGTTCAGCCCCTTCTCCGTGGGATTCACCGAAGAGCCTCCGGCAAGATAGTTCACCCAGATGCCACGGCATTTGTAGTCGTCCGTATAGTCGTTCTTGCCTTTGCTTTCGGAATATACGCTGTCGGGGATTCCCGCCCATTGCAACCAGTAGCGGGCTGCTTCGCAGAAACGGGGATAGCCGCTTGGTTCGTACTTCTGCTGCGAGAGGAAAGCGGCTGTTTGAGGGTCGGTTTTTCCGTTTGCGCTTCCCGTTTGCAGGTTGCGTGTATCGGAACTCTTCAGGTTTTCCGTTATGCCTTCGTCGGAGATGCGGCGTGCAATATTTCCCATGCCGCCGCCAATCTTCACGGCATCTGCCGTTATCACTCGTCCGGCTTTGGCCGAGCGGTTGCTCAAAACCACTCTGCCCTCCTTATTTCTTCCGGCATCGAAAGCGAAAGTACCGAGGTAAATCCACGTGCCGCCTCCCATTTGCTGGTTGACTCTGAACTGTGTCATGCCGCCTTTATGATACACCGTGTAGAGTGCATCGTCTGCACTGTTTGGCAGTGTTTGGTAGGCTACGTATACGGCATACTGTCCGGTCGAAGGTATTTCGGGCATCCATTCGGCTGTGCTTTCTTTCCCTTTCTTGATGGTTTCGACAGCACGATAACTACCTTCCTTGAAAGGGTTCTCGAAGCCGATATATTGCGAGCGCAGGTGGGCGAACCCTTCTCCGCTTCCTTGCGTCCAACTTTTATCTCCCGTGCTTTCCGTGTAGGTGGAGCTGCTGTTGAGGCAACCGTCGTTATCCACAATTTCCTCCTCAGCCCGGCAGTCGCGTTCGCGTGGCAGCAATACATTGGCGCCTGCATTTTCCAGTATCGGCACGAGGAAAGGCAATACGTAACTTTGGGTGTACAAGTCCTCCACCGTCTGGAAAATACGTGCACGTTGCCATTCCCAACGGGCAAGTTTAGACTCATAGTACCAGCCGTGGCTTTGCCACAAAGCGATGTGACGATTCAGCAAGCCGTTAGTGGGGGCATAAGGGGCAGAGATATTCGTCACCAAAGGCCTTGTGGCGATGGGGTTGAATCTTTTGGCTTTCTTGTCTTTTTTATGGCGCAGGGCTTGGGGAATCAGCTCTTCGATACTACGCTTGTTGGTGCGGATTTGCAGCTTGTTTTTGGCAAAGTGCGGCGGAAGTAAAGCACGCACACCTTTATAAATCTCGGCGACGTTGTCTTCACGGAAAGGGATATAGGCGCAGTTCATGTTGGCAAAGAGTTGCAGCGTTTTCCCTTCCACGGCCACGGAGTCTATCCTGATGTTTCCCACAGAAACTTCTTTCCGTGCCACGTCGTCCAGAAACCGCTCGATTTCACGGCGCACATCCGTCGGAAGTTCTTGCGCGCCTCCCGTCTGGGGGAAGAGGGAGGCGGCAAGCAGACTTGGTAAAAAAAGACGTCTTACATTCATGATGATGTGTTAAGTTAATGTTCTTTTTTATTCTTCTTAATCAGCAGGCAGAGGCCGATGAAAGTGAACAGTGCATTGAATATCAGTAATTCGTAGCTGAACTGGTAGCCTCTAAACCATGCTTCGGAATTCTTTTGCAGAATGAAGCATAAGGCCGGCGAAGCGATGGCAACCAACGGTATATACTTGTCACGCACCTGTTGTTTCATGAAAATGCCGAAAGCAAACAAACCCAAGATGGGGCCGTAGCTGTAACTTGCCAGAATATATACAGCGTCGATGACGCTTGTGTTATTCAGGAGATTGAATACAAAAATAGTGATGCCCATGACTACGGCCATGCCGACGTGTACCTTCTTGCGTATCTTGACAACCGTGTCTTCCGGCTTGCCTTTCGCCCCCAGAATGTCTACGGTGAAAGAGGTGGTCAGGGCGGTAAGTGCCGAACCGGCAGCAGAATAGGCCGAAGAAATCAGTCCGATGATGAACAGGATGCCTACGACGGCGGGGAAATAGTCGCCGGTGGCAATCAAGGGGAACAGCTCGTCGCTCTTTGCTACCGTAATCTGCCGGTTGGCGGCGAATATGTAGAGCAGCACGCCCAGCATGAGGAACAGCAGGATGACGAAGAACTGAGAGATGACGCTGGTTATCATGTTCTTTTGCGAGTCTTTGAAGTTCTTGCAGCTCAGGTTGCGCTGCATCATATCCTGATCCAATCCCGTCATGGCAATCATGGTGAAAACTCCGGCAAGGAATTGCTTGAAGAAGTATTGCTTGCTGTTTACATCGTCGAAGAAGAAGATGCGCGACAGGTCGCTGTCGGCAATGGTGCTTATCATGCCGGTGAACGACAGATTCAGGTCGGAAGCGATGTAGCAGATGCAGAGCACGACCGAAACCACCAGACAGAATGTCTTCAGGGAATCAGTCCAAATCAATGACTTCACTCCGCCTTGAAATGTGTATAGCCATACTAAAGATACTGTGATGGCCACATTCAGTAGGAACGGCAGTCCGAATGGCTCGAATACCAGCAGTTGCAACGTCAGGCAGACGAGGAACAGGCGGACGGCTGCGCCGAGCATCTTGGAAATGAAGAAGAACCAGGCTCCCGTGCGGTAAGACGACATGCCGAAACGGTTTTCCAGATACTCGTAGATAGACACCAGATTCATCTTGTAGAACAAGGGTACAAGCACGTAAGCAATGATGAGCTGTCCGGCAATGAAGCCCATGACCATCTGGAGATAACCGAAACTACTGGCTGTCACCATGCCCGGAACGGAGACGTAGGTAACGCCCGAAATGGCAGAGCCTACCATGGCAAACGCCACTACATACCAAGATGATTTGCGGTTGCCGACAAAGAAACCTTCGTTGTCGGCCTTTCTGCCTGCAATGTAGGATACCGTGAACAGTATCGCGAAGTAGGCGGCGATGGTGATGATTACTGAAAGCGGTGTCATGAGGAGGATTTACTGTTTATTCGTTTATACTATGTTTATTGTCTATTGTTTGCCACGAGGTGCGGAATGCCGGTGCGTCGTGCACGAGGTTATTCTTCGTAGAGCAGATAAGGTTTGCGCTGCACCTTGAACTTTTCCACGTCTTCTTTCCACATTGCTTTTATCTCGTCGGCACTTTTCCCTTCTTTTATCATTTTGCGCACGTAGTCTGTGCCTACCAGCAATTCAAAGAAAGAGCGGAAGAAGTGGTCTTCCATATTCAGGTTTCGGTAGGCGTCTATCACATAACTCAGGTCGATGCCGCGCTTCCAAATCTCCTCATCGCTCAGGTTGCTCAGGTTCACGCCGTGGCAAAGTTTGTTCAGTTGCGGCGGATTCTTGGCTCCGGGCACGCTGCGCGGTGTAAAGCTGTAGCTGTAACCCTTCATGTTGGGATGCCCGTACACCTGAAACGGAAGGTCGGTTCCTCTGCCCAGACTGACGGGGGTAGCTTCAAAATAGCAGGTAGACGGATACAGATAGACGGACTTCATGTTCGGCAGGTTGGGCGATGGCGGAATGGGCAGCTTATACATGGTTCGGTGCGTGTAGTTCTTGCAGGGAATGACGGTCAGGTCGCATACGCGTGAGGCGGGCAGCCAGCGTTCGCCGTTCACCATCAGGGCGAGTTCGCCCAGCGTCATGCCGTGCACAATGGGAATCGGCAACCAACCCACCCCTGATTTGTATTTCATGTCCAGTATCGGTCCATCTACATAATGTCCGTTCGGGTTCGGGCGGTCCAGCACCAGCACCTTGCGGTTGTATTCGGCACAAGCGTCCATCAGCCGGCACATGGAGGCGTAATAGGTGTAGAACCTCAGTCCCACATCCTGTATGTCTACAATCAGAATATCGAATTTACGCATGGAAGTCTCGCTTGGTTTTCCCGGTTTGCCGTCGTATAAAGAAAGGATAGGTACGCCTGTCTTTGAATCGACCGAGCTGGACACGTGTTCGCCGGCATCGGCATCTCCTCTGAATCCATGCTCGGGCGAGAAGATGGCCACTACGTTGAACTTGTTTTCCAGCAGGAGGTCAAGTAAGTGTTTGTTTCCTACCATTCCCGTATGGTTGGAGAATATGGCTATTCGTTTGCCTTTCAGGATGGGGAAATACTCCGAAGTCCGTTCGTCGCCTAAAATGACTCTTTCTTCTTGTGCCCTGCACAACAAAGAACCGCATAGCACCAAAAACAAAAGCAGCAGTTTCTTCATAATCGTATTACCTAAGGAGGATATTGTTTGCAACAAAGATAACATTTGTTTTAATATCAAAAACACTTATTTTGATATTTTTAATATTATCAATCTTAATTTGCAGATAAGTTGCAGCTATGCATGATTATCTTTTAGAAAGATGTGATCTTGTGTGTTGGTTGTTATTATTCACCCTTCATTTCATTCATATTTATACCTGAGTTCGGGATAAGAAGCAGGTCAAAAACTCACCCTGGGCTTGTTTTTTTAATCAAATCCCATTGTTTATCGGACGTTTAATCCTGTCATGTCAAACACTTGTGTCTGACGGCTTGAACACTTGCCTCTGTCACGCCAAAGGCTTACGGCTGTCAAGCAGGGGAGGGGACTCGGCGTAAAAGGCTCTCTTCTGCCTGGCCGCTGTAAACCGTTGCATTCAAGAAATATCCACCCGATAGGATGCAACCTCTCATCTTCAGCAAAAGGATTGCCTGTCCCGAATTCAGGTATATTTATGATATATCAGAGCTGAAGGGCTTTATGCTTTAATTAGTTGATGGCTCAACATAGATACACAATGTTTTAATCTGCTCTACATTATTAAAGTCTATGCGATTATTTTTAATAAATTTCTCTATCTCTTCTTTTTTGTCAGGATACAATTTGATGAATTGTTTGAAATTCTTAAATGATTTCTTTTTTCCTTTTCGTTCTATCCAATAGTTGTTATATCTATTTCCAAGGATTAGCTTTTCGGGGTCAAACTCAAAGCGCTCCCCACCATTTCCATAAATTCCTCCATATGTCCTAATGTAAGTTGTCTCTGAAGCTTGACCATATGCACCTTTAGATGCTTCTTTTCTTATATTTCCTTTATATTGCACATACAATGTCGGATTAATGGGTATTATTTCAATTCCTTTATCTCCTTCCATGTAAAATACGCGGTTGCCAAATTGGATGACTCGCACGTCTTGCGGATTACTCAATATCTTTTTTGTCTGATCTGCTCGATCGATGAAGAAGAATTTCTCAAGCAGGATGTTGTAATTCATTTTTTCATGATATTGGGAGCCATCTTTGAAAATAACGACTGCATTTTGAAATTCATCAAAAAGGAAAGATGATGTATCTTTTTGTTGCGCATTGGCTGCATACATGAAATGTGTCATGCAGAGTAAAATTAAAATTTGTCTCATAATATGTGTTTTATAAAAGGAGCACCCATCGCTTTATGTTGATGCATCATAAATGAAGGGTGCTCATAAATATTAAAAGTTGTGAAAGTTAGACAGTCGTTTACCAAAGAGCTGTTTGAGTTAGCTTATAGCCGCCGTTGTCTATGTATAATTGGATATCTTGCAAACCTATCGGTGAACAATAACTACGATCGGTAAATGCATCACGTGGCTGAGCGTTGGTGGGGATATAATAACCTACCATGTCCTTGGCATTTGTTCCGTCAAAGGTGACAATAGTTCCGTCTTCTTTTTTGACTTGCCGTTTGCCAATGTAGTCTTTTGCTAAATAAGAAGGAACTTCTTCTTCCATGTTTACCCATGGGCCTAACATTGTGTCCGGATATTTTTCATTGTTCATGTAGTCAAGTTTCTTCCAACGCTTGATGTCATGTAAACGACAGTGTTCATAGACTAACTCCATTCTTCTCTCACGGCGAATCTCCCAAATTAAGGGATCCACATCAGAATCTCTACTGGGGTCAAATTCAGATGTAATATCTGCAAGCTGCATGTCAGCAGTGTTCTTCAGACCTTTACTTATAGCTGTGGCATCCAGCGGGCGGCGTCTTAATTGGTTTATGGATTTGTCTATATCTTCTTGAGTCACATTCCCTAATTCGGCCTTCGCTTCGATCCAGTTCAATAAGACTTCAGCATAACGGATAATGGGAGCATCGTTCGTGTTGGTGCTGCTACCATAAATTGGGTTCGCTCCAGGATTCTCTAAAGTCAATGCAGTACGGTCTATAAACTTAGCAGCGTACAATAATGTTACAGAACTAGTATTAACATGGTCTATAAACGTCGCCTCAAAACGTGGGTCACGAGTTTTTGCAAGATTGCCGATACTCAATACTTTTGCATCTGCTATTTCTGAATTCTGATAGACTTTGCCGTCTTGGCAGATAAAGGATTTGGCTAAAGCCAAGTTGGGAGCAGGTGCTTGGCTCTCTTTTCCATTGGAGTAAGAAGCGACGCAATGTGTCAAACTCTGAGCTGCATCAAAATGACGATACATCAAGGCTTCTTTGTTGCCTTTCAAATCTTGCGAACCAAATACGTCTCTTAATGGAGTTTGGATGGCATATAAACCACTGTTGATAACGATTTCCGCTGCTTCTTTTGCCAAAGTGAGGTATTTGGTCGCTACATTCTGGTCGCCACCATGGTATTTTTGCCATGTACCTTCAAACAACATCCAGCGAGAAGCGAAAGCGGCAGCAACGTAGCGGTTTAATACATTAACTCCATCATTGGTGCGCATGTTAACCAAGATTTCGTTTTTCAGCATGTCATATACTTTGTCCATTACATAAACACGGCTGTCTCGATCTTTAAACATGGTCTCTTTGTCGGTATTGGGAAAATCCTTTTCAAAATAAGGAACGTCACCATATACGGCTACCAGACGAGCATAGGAGTAGCATTTAAAAAATGCTGCTACTGCATGCCAATGCTTATATACTTCGTCTGAAACATTTCCTTGCATCCTGTTTTCCAATCGATCCAAAAAAACATTGGCTCTGCGAACCCATGTGAAGTTCCACTGGGGACCTACATATTGAGTAAGATAAGTACCTACCGCCAGTTCGCTTGTACTTGCGCGACTACTGGGAACAGAATTTTCGAATGAAGATTGTTTTCCTGTGGATGCCACATCGTCGGAAAATGTATAACCGCGCAGGGGAGAATAACTTGCCGACCATCCCACTCCATATCCAATAAAATAATTCGGATAAAAGCCGTTGGCGAATAGTCTGGCGTCCATTTCAGTCTTCCAATACGTATCATCCGTGGGAGTATTCAACTGCGGACGATCCAAAATGTCATCGCATCCCATAAATGTCAGGGATAGGATTGTAAGTAAGGTTAATATATTTCTTTTCATAATGATGCGTTTTTAAAAGCTTAATTGTATACCTAAAGATACATTCTTCATAGTTGGTGTACCGACACCGGTTCGTCCCGAGTTATAGTTGCTCGAGTTAAACATGGATACACCAGATACTTCTTCGGGGTCGATAGGAAGATCTCTTAAGTTGTCGTTTGTGAAGAAATTTTCACAAGCGACATAGATACGTGCCTTATTTATCAGGGCTTTCTTTGTCCATTCTGTTGGTAATGTATAACCTAATGTCATATTCTTTATGCGGAAATAGGCCATATTAAGCAAATATCTGTCTTGTACTTGCATGTTAAGTCCGGAATTGGAACCACCCATGTTGGTTGCGGCCGGATAGAAAGCACTCGTGTTCTCTTCTGTCCAATAATCTCCGGCAAAAGCTTGCGGCATGGCTCCGTCACCGGTATTAAATCCGGGAATTGCCAAGAAACCTGCCCCCCAAATTTTGCGACTTCCTACTCCTTGCATAAAGATGGAGAAGTCGAAACCTTTGTAGTTGGCACCAAGACGCAAACCGTATTCAAAACGTGGAGTAGTGTTGCCTATAACCTCTAAGTCTCCAGTGTTCCTTTTGCCGTAATTGGGGTCTTCTTTATCCGTGACTGGAGAAATCGAGCGGGCACCGTCGTTTATCTTTCCATCACCGTTGATATCTTTAAATTTAACATCACCGGGGCCGAAACGGAATGTGCCACTTTGGAAATAATCTTGGTAGATGCCATTGGGGTCTTTTAGTTTGTTAACCTCTTTTGCCCCTGTTGTTCCTTTGGGTACTTCTTTGCCGTTAAGCGCGTAGGTGGTAACCAATTTTCCGTTGTCATAAACGAAATCGTCTTTTTGATAAAGGCGGTCGGTTCTATATCCCCATATTTCCCCATATCTTTTTCCGACATACCAATTGTCAATACTTTTTGTGTCCCCATATGCGGTAATTTCTGTTATTGCATCGGATAATGTGAACATGGCATTGATACTTAATCCGTTGTTGAAGCGATGGTTATAGTCTATAGCTACTTCCCAACCTTTTGTTCTTAGTGAGCCGAAGTTCCCTTTGGGGGAGCTCGAGCCAAATGTCGGTGAAACTCCCGGGCCGGGGACAATCATATTTTTTGTATCGCGTTGATACCAATCGAATGTGACTCCTAATGCTCCGTTAAAGAAACGTGCATCTAAGCCAAGGTCAAGAGTGTAAATGTCTTGCCAAGTGATATCGGGATGTACTGCGGCCGGAGTGCCTGTCATGACAATTTTGTTCCCATCTGCGTCAAGCCACATGGTTCCTGTGCTAGCAGTTCCTTGTCCTATGGTTGCTACGTACAAAGAGTTAGATACGGTTTGATCACCAATCATACCCCAAGAACCTCTTAATTTTAAAGATGAAAGGATGGGTTTGGACCAATTCATGAAGGCCTCTTCGCTGATGCGCCATCCTGCCGAGAAAGACGGGAATGTGCGCCATTGCAGACTGCTGGGGAATTTCGAAGAGCCGTCGTAACGCACATTGGCTTCAAACAAATATTTGTCCATCAAAGTGTAGTTCAGTCGGCCGAAGTAGCCGAGTTGTCCATCCCAATACAAATTTCCGCTGGCGGTTTGGGTTCCGGCGGTTTTATCCCAACTTAAATTAACAATATCGGTTAAGTTCGTGATTTGTGACCAGTTGTCTTCTGATTCCCAATCGGCACGGTTAATACCGAGTAATATTTTTAAATTGTTATTTGAATTGATCTGCCAATTATAATCGGTAGTTATATTCCATGTGTGACGTTTGGCATTGGTAACCTCTCGACGAATATGGTCGGGGTTGGATCCGTTGGAAGTGTACTGGAAGTATTGCAAGTCGTACGCTGCGATAGCGCCGTCTGTTCCTGCCGGTACTTCTTGTCCCAAACTATTTACATAAATCTGGTTGCCGTTACTATCTTTCCTTTTAAGAGGTAGCCCCCATGTATTGGCAGCTGTGAATTTTGTTCCGTTTTTCTTCCAAATCCGATCTTCACCAGCATATGTATAATCTACGTTAAATTTCCAATCCTTTGTGATTTGTAAAGTGGCTCCGATGTTAAAGCTCAGGTAGTTATCTACTTTGCTGGCAGTGTTTGCCTGATGGATTTCCGAAGCGGGACTTCTCATTTCATGCCCATGTTCATCATAACCCATGGGATAGGTTGTGTCCCATCGATAAAGGTATAACCAAGGGTCGGCTGTTGTTGAATTGGTTGCATATGCATATCGTTTATCTCGTTTAGAGTAATTGGCTCCGGCACGCGCTGTTAAATATTTGTTAATTTCTGTGCTGATGCGGATTGAACCATTCCAACGGCGGAAATCATCGTGTTTGGCTAATTTCATTAAACCGGTTTGGTTTAAATAGCCAAGGCCGATGTTGAACGTTGTCTTGCCGCTTTTACCATTTAAAGATACATTATGAGATTGGGAAGGCGTCCATTCGCGAATCATATAATCATATGGATCGAAAGTACGCATGGAAAACTTCCTGTTGTTGGCATCCACATACCAGTCGCGACCAAAAACGAAGGGATCATCCACATCTATTTTCCCGCCATAGGTGTTTTGCCATTCTTTTGCTTTCGTTAGGCTGGCCTCGTCTACATACCAGAAAGCACCGGCGATGGTGCCGCCGGAACGTTTCAAAGCGTCTATACGATATTGAATGCCATCTATTCCGGCCATCTCCATTTTTTTTGAAATGTTTTGCCATGCAAAATTCGCGGAATAGGTAGCTTCTATCTTTTCACTTTTAGCCCCTTGCTTAGACGTTATTAATATAACACCGAAGGCCGCCTTTGCTCCATAGATAGAAGAAGCTGCTGCATCCTTCAGTACAGAGATTGATTCTATGTCATCGGGGTTAACCATTTGGATGGATGGGATTTCAACGTTGTCCAATAGGATTAACGGCAAAGAACTTCCGTGGATGGAACCTATCTGTCCGCGCACCTTGAGGGTTGGGTCGGATCCAATTTCACCGCTCGGAATGACAACAGACAATCCCGGGGTGGTACCTTGTAGGCCGCGTCCCACATCGGGTATTTGGCGTCCCTCTAGCGTTTTGCTGATATCAACTGAAGAAACTGCTCCTGTCAAATTCTCTTTCTTTTGTGCACCATATCCCACAACCACAACCTCGTCCAGTAACTCCGTGTCTTCCTTCAAGACTATCTTCATAGTCGAGGTTGCTTTCACTTCTTGTGGCTGATAGCCTACAAATGAGACTTTCAGCGTTGCTCCCGGTTTTACGTTTAGCGTAAATTTACCGTCGAGGTCGGTAACTATTCCGTTATTCGTACCTTTCTCTACCACGCTGGCGCCGATTACCGGTTCGCCTGCGGCATCTACTACCAAGCCGTTGACTGTGATAGTTTGTTGCTGTTCTGCCACTGCCGAGATTCCGGCCGAAGCACTCGATGTAGCCATCGCATTGCCGCTGCTTAAGAACAGGGCGCTTATGGCCACTGCCGTGAGAAACTTGCTGTGAGCCGTTCCTCGTTTTTTGCGATCTTCATTCATAAAAGATTGATGATTTTGTTGTTAACTAAAAAGTGTTTTTCGAAATTCGGGTAAGGATGTAGGAGGATGTAGCCATAATGGTCATTTTCCCCCTTTTTAGGGCAATTCATTTTTCATAGGCGGTTCTTTATTTATAGTCGTTATTAACAAAGAAACGAAACGGCAAGTACATTTCGTACTAACAAAGATATAGAATTATTTGATGTTAAGAACGATAATTTGCAATTATTAGCATTTATGTATATAGATTTGCAATAACCCTCTTTCTCTTCTTGATTATTTAAGAGTTTAAGGTTCTTCTATGTTCAAGGCATGGAATGCAATCAGTCCCTTCATGGGTGTTTCCTCAATCACTTCCAGTTCGATGCCGAATTCTCCGGCCACTTCGCGCAAGATGCTTGCATAACTATAAGCCAGTGAACCGACGAAGCGTATGGGATAGTTCTTGTAGTCGTATTGGCAAACATTGCGGGTGAAGAAATTCCGCAGGTTGCCCGTAATCAGGCTATATACATAGTCGTCGTTTGTATAATCTGCCAGGAAATAAGATAAGGTGGCTAAGAAACGGTTGGGGAAAGGACGGTTGTATACTGATTCCATCACTTCATTGGGGCTGATACGAAATTTGTCGAAGAAGTCGGTCGTCACGTCTTTGGGAGCCAGACCTTTCAGGACATCGGACAAGAACATCTTGCCCAATACTGCACCACTACCTTCGTCGCCTAAGATGTAGCCGCCTGCCTTGACGTTTTTCACGATGATTTTTCCGTCATAGAAACATGAGTTGGAGCCGGTACCTAAGATACAGGCAATGCCGGCTTCGCACTTGAACAAGCCACGGGCAGCGGCCAGCAAATCGCTTTCCACCTGAATGGGGGTTTTGAATTGAGCTACTAACGAGGCACCCAGAATGTTCTTCTTTTCGTGTGAAGAACAACCGGCACCATAGTAGTAGACTTGCTCCAATTTTCTTTTGAAGAAATGTTCGGGCAGGCCTAACCGTACGCTTCGGCTAATTTCTCTTCTGGTCTGAAAGAAAGGATTCAATCCCTCTGTAAAGGCTTGTTGTATCAGATGATTATCTTCAACCAATGCCCACTCTGTTCTGGTAGAACCACTTTCGGCGATGAGTTTCATAAGCAGACAAATTTAGAATCGAATACAAATGTATAGCTTTTTTCAATTTTTCCAAGATATTCTATGGAAAAAACGTATGGGAGGGAAAGAAACAGATGAGGCGAGTGACAGTTTGTACACCCGCCTCATCCGGCTTGTTCTTATTTCGATTTCTCGTACGACAGCAATCGCTGGTCGCCTTCTAAAGCGCGAAGTCCGGTGATGTCTTGTGTCACCTCCACCACGCCGAGGTATTCGCTGTTCTTTCCGCGCACGGCCGAATATTCGATGTAGACGAAGCGGCCTTTGAAGTTGGAAATCCAGAAAGCGGCTTTGTTCTCTTTACCGCTTTTGAAGTCTTCGAGAATCTGCTCTACCACGTGCACGCTGCCGGGAGGATGACACATGCGTACGTCGCGCCCGATGATGGAGCGATTGCGCTCGAACACCCTTTTAGGACTGTGAGAGAAGAAACGCACTTTGTCGTCCTTATCGACAAAAGTGATGTCGATGGGAAGGTGGATGAACAGCGCTTCCAATTCTTCGATGCTGAATGCGCCCGACGAGAGGCGGATGGCATCTGTCTCCATATAGGTTTGCTTCTCTACCTTAGCCATGCCTGCGGGTTTCCATTCGTCTTCCGGGTCGATGAGGCAGTAACCGAAGTCGGGTGTTTCCTGATAAATCTTGTACCACTCGTCTTCCGTCAGTGTATCCATGCTCATGGGAAAGAGGATTTCTTCTTCTTTCTTAATCATGCCGGCAATCATTTCCACGGCCGGGTTGCAGGCGGTTGCAACGGCTGTTTTCAGCTCGTTCACCGTGGTGAGAGGTGAAGTCAGGGTCTCGAACGCCTTTTTCAGTTGCAGGCGGGTTTCGTCGTGCTTGCCCCACATCACTTTGGGAGGGGCGGTGATGAGGTGCTTTTCCAGAAACGGGAAAAGCAGGTATTCCTTGCGTTTGTAGTGCTTGTCTACGTCGGCGAGGCTGTTGAAGATGGTGCGCAATCCTAAGAGGTAGCCTGTCAGGTGTGCATCATCCCATGTGTCCATTGCGCCGGTCAGCCTTTCATAGCCGGTGATTTCGGCTTTCAACGCCTCATTCTCTTTGCGGAAGGTATCTACGGGATGTCCTGCCGGAATGGCCTTTGCACCTCCTAAGTCGATGCTTCCGTCCAGCACGGCGGTGTGCAGGTCGCAGAAATCCTGTATTTCGGCTTCGCTCAACAACTGCTCGTTGATAAGTGTCTGTTCCACTTCCACCACCTCGTTGTAAGGTATGGTTTTCAGGACTTCGACAAGCCGGTTTCTCAGCGCTTCGGGATTTTCGCCTTCGTGCAGCCTGAGCAGGAGGTGGCGCAACATTTCTTTGCGTTGTGCCGAGTTATTGATTATTTCGCTCATATCGGTTTTAGTTTTGTTCGCTGCCGCGAATCATGGTTAATAACATTTTAAATCTCTCTACGGCTTGCAGTGCGTGCGGATGTCCGGCAGGCATGATGATGCAATCGCCTTTCTTCAGCAGTCGGGGTGTTCCGTCGATGCGGATTTCCGCTGCGCCGTCCAGTATTTGCACGAATGCGTCGAAATTGGCCGTGTGTTCGCTCAGCCCCTGTCCCTTGTCGAACGAGAATAAGGTGATGTTGCCCGCTTCGTTCTTCGTGACCTGCTTGCTGATGACTCCGCCCTCCGTATATTCTATCGAATCCTCCAGAGCGATGACTGTGGCTTTCTCGTATGTTTTCATAACGCTATACCTTATTATATTATGCATTTAAAAAGAGTTTCATGTCCTCGTCTACGGAGGTGATGCCGGCAATGCCGAAGTTGTTCACCAGTACGTTGGCCACGTTGGGCGAGAGGAATGCGGGCAATGTAGGCCCAAGGTGGATGTCTTTTACTCCGAGCGAGAGCAGGGCCAGCAATACGATGACCGCCTTTTGCTCGTACCAAGCAATGTTGTAGGCGATGGGCAGGCTGTTCACGCTGTCGAGGCCGAAGGCATCTTTCAGTGCGAGGGCGATGCGCACAAGCGAGTAGCTGTCGTTGCATTGTCCTGCATCGAGCACGCGGGGAATGCCGTTGATATCGCCCAACGGGAGCTTGTTGTAGCGATACTTGGCACATCCGGCAGTGAGGATGACGGTATCTTTCGGCAATTTCTCGGCAAACTCGGTGTAGTAGTTGCGTCCCGGCATGCGTCCGTCGCAGCCTGCCATGACGAAGAACTTGCGGATGGCTCCCGACTTCACGGCGTCAATCACCTTATCGGCCAATGCAATCACCTGATTGTGGGCAAAGCCGCCGATGATTTCGCCGGTCTCTATCTCTTGAGGGGCCGCACAGCGTTTGGCATGCTCGATCAGGGCGGAGAAGTCCTTCGGGCGACCGTCTTTTCTGTCGGCAATGTGCTTGAACCCGTCGAAGCCCGAAGCGCCTGTGGTATATACGCGGTCGGCGTAAGTGGAACTTTTACGGGGAGGAACGATGCAGTTGGTGGTGAAGAGAATCACGCCGTTGAAGTGCTCGAAGTCTTCGGTCTGATGCCACCAAGAGCTGCCGTAATTGCCTACGAAGTGCGCATACTTCTTGAATGCCGGATAGTAGTTGGCAGGCAGCATTTCGCTGTGCGTGTAGACGTCGACGCCTGTGCCTTCGGTCTGTTTCAGCAGTTCTTCCATGTCCTTCAGGTCGTGCCCGCTGATGAGGATGCCCGGATTTTTGCGCACACCGATGTTTACTTTGGTGATTTCGGGATGGCCGTATGAAGAAGTGTTTGCCTTGTCGAGCAACGCCATGACCTGTACCCCGTATTTTCCTGTTTCGAGCACAAGGGCTGTCAGCTCTTCGGCGGAGAGGGTGTCGTCTGTGACGGCTACCAATGCGCGTTGCATGAAGGCGTAAATCTCAATGTCCTCGTACTTCAGGTTGGCGGCGTGTTCGGCATAAGCAGCCATGCCCTTCAGGCCGTAGACGGTGAGCTCGCGCAAGGAACGCACGTCTTCGTCCTCCGTGGCCAACACACCCACCGAGGCGGCTTTCTCGTGCATCCGGGCTTCGGTTTCTCCACTCCATGAGGCACCTTCGAAGGTGATGCCTTCAAGTGTTCCGCCTTCGGCGAGCAGGCGTTCTTTGACGGAGTTGCGCAACTCTTGTGCCATGCGGATGCGGGTGATGAAACGGTTGATGTCGAAATTGGCGTTGGTGATGGTCATGAACAGACTGTCCGTGATGAATTTGTTGACTTCGGGAATTTCTATTCCTTTCGCTCTCAGACGCACCGTGTAGCAAGCCATGCCTTTGCACAAGAAAAGCAAGAGGTCTTGCAAGTTAGCCACATCGGCGGTTTTTCCGCACACACCTTTCACTGTACAGCCTTGATTCTTGGCTGTCTCCTGACACTGGAAGCAAAACATTTTCTCCATAATTACGCTATTTTTTTAAAGTAAATACTATCTGTTGTCTTTTGATGTTGCAAAGGTAGGGCGCGCACCATCGGGAAACGGTAACCACGGTTACACGCCTCCGGCATTAGTGTTTTTTAACAATAAGAAGTCCGGCTTTATTCCTTGTGCGGCGTATCTTTATCCTCAAAAGAACAGAAGCCATGTTGGAGTATAGTTTAGTTGGTTGCCCTTTGTTTGCAGGCATGACGCCTGCGCAGGTCGAAGAGTTGGTTGTGCGTTGCGTCTCTGATGTCAAAGAGTTTGCCAAGGGAGAACATGTGGTGAGGCAGGGCGGCGTCATCAATCATCTGTACCTACTGGTCTCCGGTTTGGTGCGCACGGAGATGATTACCAAAGACGACAATGTGCTCGAAATCGAGTTTATCGACCCGGTGCGTCCGTTGGCTCCGGCCTTTGTTTTTGCCGACCGCAACTTCTTTCCGGTGGATGTGATTGCCATGGAGGAGAAGACGGTTCTTTATCTCATCCCCAAATCGGTGTTTCAGAAAGAGATGATGCAGAACGAGACACTGTTGCGCAATTTTCTCCGCATCAATTCCAATATTATTGTTTTCCTTTCGGGCAAGGTGCAGATGCTGTCCATCCGCAGTTTGCGGATGAAGCTGGCCATCTATCTGCTGGAGAACACCACGGAAAAGCAAAACACCTTCAAGTGGCGGCGCACGCATGCCCAGCTTGCCGAATACTTCGGAGTGCAACGCCCGTCGCTCTCGCGCACGCTTGGCGAGATGGTGGCGGATGGAGTGATTGCATTAGATAAGCAGGAAGTCACGGTGCTGGACAGGCGGAAGCTGCAAAGCTACATGTAAGCCGAAGGCTCTCGCTATCGGATTGTTCTTTGTAAGCTTTATGGTTGAGAATGGATGTTGCTCAAAACGATCTATGTTTTCACTGTATTTGTCTTGATAATCAGTGAAATCTGCGCAATCCGTGCCTAAAATAACCCGTTGGCGGAATTAATTTAGTGCATGGTTAATTCTGCCGATGGGTAAAATTAATAATAATACAGGACTCATTTCTGAATCTTGTATTCCTCTTTTCAGCACGATTACATGCTTTATGATTCTATGAAAAGCCTTAAACTACAACAATAGCCCAAAGAGGGACTTTGTAACAAAATTTCCAAACCAATCCGTTTCTCTCAGCCAACCATCAGGATACAATCTCCTACCCCTGCCAGAACACCTTCTGGCGAGGGGATAGATCAGTATACGACTGATGCCACATCAGTATACGACAGAGGGTAGATCAGTCGTATACTGATCTACCCTCTGTATAGGAGTGAGAAAAGACAACTCCGTTTTCTTTTTCAAAAGGGAAAGAATAAAGGCATATTTTGTAAAGATATTCTCCTATTCCTTTATCAACACATCATCAGGAATCAGGGGGCAATCGGTTTGTTCAATTGCTTCATTCTTCGAGATTGGCTGATAGTAATTTCATGAAGAGACCGGGTATGCGTTATAATTATTCCGCCAACGGATTAAAATAAGAAAAAGGATAAAGCGCATGCACGCTTTATCCTTTTCTTAATCTTATCTTATGGCCAGCCCCTTACAGTGCTTTCTCCTTAATCAGATATTCGGCAATCTGCACCGCATTCAGTGCGGCGCCCTTTTTGATTTGGTCGCCCACAATCCAGAACGTCAGTCCGTTTTCATTGCTGAGGTCTTTGCGGATGCGACCCACGTATACCGGGTCTTTGCCTGCAAGGAACAACGGCATCGGATACTCCTTTTTTTCCGGATTATCCATCAGCACCAGTCCGTCGCCTTTGGCAAACGCTTCGCGCGCCTCTTCTACCGAAATAGGACGCTCGGTTTCCACCCAGATGCTCTCGGAGTGGGAACGAAGTGCGGGAACACGTACGCAAGTGGCGCTTACCTTAAGGTCGGAGTGCATAATCTTGCGCGTTTCGTTAAACATCTTCATTTCCTCCTTCGTGTAGCCGTTCTCCATGAACACGTCAATCTGCGGGATGAGGTTGAAGGCCAACTGGTAGGCAAACTTCTCTACCGTCACAGGTTCGCCGGCCAATACCTGACGGTATTGCTCGTACAACTCGTCCATGGCGGCGGCACCTGCACCACTCGCGGCCTGATAAGTAGAGACGTGTACCGTTTTTATATGCGATAGCTGTTCGATGGCCTTCAGCGCCACCACCATCTGGATGGTAGTGCAGTTAGGGTTGGCGATGATGCCTCGCGGACGGTCTTTTGCATCGGCGGCGTTTACTTCGGGCACTACCAATGGGATGTCGGCATCCATGCGGAACGCACTTGAATTGTCAATCATTACGGCTCCATGCTTGGTAATGGTTTCGGCAAACTCTTTAGAGGTGCCTGCGCCTGCGGAAGTGAAAGCGATATCAACCCCTTTAAAGTCATCGTTGTGTTGCAAGAGTTTAACCTCGATCTGTTTACCGCGGAACGTGTATTTGGTTCCGGCACTGCGTTTAGAACCGAACAGTACTAACTCGTCCAACGGGAAATTCCTTTCATCGAGCACTCGCAGGAACTCCTGTCCCACGGCTCCGCTTGCTCCAACAATAGCTACTTTCATTTTTCTTTCTTTTAATTTGGTTTATAAAAAAGTAATATTCTACTTTGAAAAGATAGAATTGGCTGCAAATTTATAACAAAATGCTGTATAACACCGCATAAAGTGAAAACTTTTTCGTTATTTTGCACTCAAATTCCGAAACTTACAGCCTATGGATTGGTTTGACTTTAGCCTGAAACTCCCGATTACCGACCCTACATGGATATTTCTCCTTGTACTCCTTATCATCTTGTTTGCACCTATGCTGCTGAGCAGGCTTCGCATTCCTCATATCATAGGCATGATACTGGCAGGTCTTGTCATTGGCGAGCATGGTTTCAACATCCTTGTGCGCGACAGCAGTTTCGAGCTCTTCGGCAAGGTGGGGTTGTATTATATCATGTTTCTGGCCGGTCTGGAAATGAATATGGGCGACTTCAAGCAGAATCGTGGAAAGGCGCTGATGCTGGGATTGCTGGCTTTTGTCATCCCGATAGGCATCGGCCTGGTGACCAACATTGCGTTGCTGAAGTACGGGGTGCTCACTTCCGTCCTGTTGGCAAGTATGTATGCCTCCCACACGTTGGTTGCCTACCCGATTGTCATCCGCTATGGCGTGTCGCGGCATCGCAGCGTGAGCATTGCCGTGGGCGGCACTGCGGTGACCGATACGCTGACCTTGCTGGTACTGGCAGTGGTGGGCGGCCTGTTCAAAGGCGAGTCGGGCGGTTTGTTTTGGATATGGCTGGTGGTTAAGGTCATCTTTCTGGGTGCTTTGATCATCTTTTTCTTTCCGCGCATCGGACGCTGGTTTTTCCGCAGGTACGATGACAACGTGATGCAGTTTATCTTCGTGCTTGCCATGGTGTTCCTCGGAGCCGGATTGATGGAGTTTGTCGGCATGGAGGGCATTCTGGGCGCTTTTCTTGCCGGATTGGTGCTGAACCGTCTGATTCCGCACGTCTCTCCGTTGATGAACCATCTGGAATTTGTGGGCAATGCGCTTTTCATCCCATATTTCCTGATAGGCGTGGGCATGCTGATCGATGTGCATGTCATTTTCAGCCACGGCGATGCACTGAGGGTAGCCGCAGTGATGATTGTGGTGGCGTTGGCGGGAAAATGGATTGCCTGCTGGCTGACGCAGAAAATATATAAGATGGAGGCCATCGAACGGGAACTGATGTACGGTCTGAGCAATGCGCAGGCGGCGGCAACGCTGGCGGCCGTATTGGTGGGCTACAACATCATCCTGCCCAATGGAGAGCGTCTGCTGAACGATGATGTGCTGAACGGTACCGTTTTGCTGATTCTGGTAAGTTGCATCGTCAGTTCGTTCATCACGGAGCGTGCGGCGCGCAAGATAGCCATGGAAGAAGCGCATGTGGAAGAACATCGTTCCGTGGAGCAGGAGAGGATTCTCATACCCCTAAGCAATCCGGATACCATTGAGGACCTGATTAATCTCTCTTTGGTGATACGCGACCCGAAACAAAAGGACAATCTGCTGGCCTTGAGCGTGATTAATGATGACAGCAGTTCGGGAAATGCGGAGCTTCGCGGGAAACGCTGTCTGGAGAAAGCAGCCATGATTACGGCATCGGCAGACGTGCGTCTGAGGCAGATAACCCGTTATGACCTGAACATTGCTTCGGGCATTATCCACACGGCGAAAGAGTATAAGGCCACGGACGTCATCATAGGCCTGCACCGCAAGGTAAACATCGTAGACTCTTTCTTCGGAATGCTTACGGAGAGTCTGCTGAAAGGGTTGCACCGCGAGGTGATGGTTTCCAAATTCCTGATACCCATCAATACGATAAGGCGGGTCATTGTGGCCGTACCGCCGAAAGCGGAATACGAGGCCGGCTTCCACAAATGGGTGGAGCATTTCTGCCGGTTGGGCGGCACGTTGGGTTGCAGGGTGCATTTCTATGCCAACGAAGAGACGACGGCCCATCTGCAAGGATTGGTGAAAAAGAAATACGGCCATACGTTGACGGATTTCTCCCGTCTGGATGACTGGGACGATTTGTTGCTGCTGACCGGTCAGGTGAACTACGACCATCTGCTGGTCATTATCAGTGCCCGGCGCGGCTCTATCTCGTATGACAGCTCGTTCGAGAAACTGCCCGGCCAGATAGGGAAGTACTTTGCGAACAACAGTCTGATAGTATTGTATCCCGACCGGTTGGGCGAACCTCAGGATTCGGTATCTTTTTCCAATCCGCGAGGAAATAATGAGTCGCAGCATTACGAGAAAGTGGGCAACTGGTTCTATAAGTGGTTCAGGTCTTCTTGAAAGTACATCGTTCATTTCCTCGTGCGGTATGGAAAATACAATGCAGGAAATAGTGTGTAGGCTGCCATATTTGTGAAATAGTAAAAGACGAAAAATGATAAACGGAACAACTCCTTCCTCCCTCCTTTCGGGGGAGAAATCGGAAGAGAAGCTTTGGCAGCAGAGAACCCGCCTCTTGCTGGGAGATGAAAAGATGGAACGCTTGCGGCGGGCGCATGTGCTTGTTGTAGGGTTAGGCGGTGTGGGCGCTTATGCCGCCGAGATGATATGCCGTGCCGGAGTGGGCAGGATGACGATTGTGGATGCCGATACGGTGCAGCCCACGAATATCAACCGCCAGTTGCCGGCTTTGCATTCCACCATGACGCAGAAGAAGGCCGAAGTGCTGGCTGCGCGTTTCAAAGACATCAATCCGGATTTGGAACTGACGGCGCTGCCGGTTTTCCTGAAAGACGACAATATCCCGCAACTGCTGGACGCCGCCACTTATGACTTTGTGGTGGATGCCATCGATACGCTTGCACCGAAATGTCATTTGATTGCGGAAGCCATGAAACGACGCCTTAAAATCGTGTCGAGCATGGGTGCCGGTGCCAAAAGCGACATTACGCAGGTGCGTTTTGCCGATATATGGGACACTTATCATTGCGGGTTGAGCAAGGCGGTGCGCAAGCGTTTGCAGAAGATGGGCATCAGGCGGAAGCTTCCGGTGGTTTTCAGCACGGAGCAAGCCGATGCCGGAGCGGTGCTGCTCACGGAAGATGAGATGAACAAGAAGTCTACCTGCGGCACGGTGAGCTATATGCCGGCTGTCTTCGGTTGTTATCTGGCAGAGTATGTGATAAAAAGGTTGTAGTGGAATTATGATACGATTAGAGAATATAACGAAAAGCTTCGGCAGTTTGCAAGTGCTGCGAGGCATTGATTTGACGATAGAGAAGGGCGAGATTGTCAGTATCGTAGGTCCCAGCGGTGCAGGCAAGACCACTTTGTTGCAGATTATGGGTACGCTCGACATGCCCGATGGCGGTTCGGTGACGATTGCCGGCACGCAGGTCGGCCGCATGAAGGAAAGAGAGCTTTCCGCTTTCCGCAACAAGCACATCGGCTTTGTCTTTCAGTTTCACCAGTTGTTGCCCGAGTTTACCGCTTTGGAGAATGTGATGATACCGGCTTTCATTGCCGGAAAAGGGCAACAAGAGGCAAAGAGTGCCGCTACGGAAATACTCGACTTCATGGGGCTTTCCGACCGTGCCGAGCATAAACCGAATGAATTGTCGGGAGGAGAGAAACAGCGCGTGGCCGTGGCCCGTGCACTTATCAACCATCCTGCTGTGGTCTTGGCCGACGAACCTTCCGGCAGTTTGGATACGCACAATAAGGAGGAGCTCCACCGGCTCTTCTTCGATCTGCGCAACCGCTTCGGGCAGACTTTTGTCATCGTGACGCACGATGAAGGACTGGCGCAACTGACAGACCGGACCATCCATCTTGTTGACGGGGAAATAAGCAATATGCTTTGAACTGTCGTCTATCCGAGCATAGCGTTAAAATATAAGCCCCTTATAAATCATATAGTTCGTTTATAGGGGCTTTATCGTAGGGAATGTGTGGTTGGCGAAATCAATCTGCGATTTTAGCATAGACTTCTTTCGCTACCTCTATTGTATTGCCTTCAGGAATTGCAGAGTATGGGGTATGCTGTTTGGCCCATTTTTCTTCCAATGAATAGAAATCTATTTCTTTCGGAGTAATGCCGTCCAGTCTGCTGTGGAGCTCGTCAAAAAAAGTTTTCCAGCGCATGTAGTAGAAGTCGTACAGCAATCCGTTCCATTCCTTGTGTGCATAGTCGTGCAGACCGCCTGCATCGGCTGCTGTTCGATTGCCCCAAGTGGTGATTTGCACACGTGCATTCCATTCATACAGATCCTTTTGAATATCTGTCTCGCCCATGTTCCGGGCGAGGTTTATCCATGTGCCTACTCTGAACTCTCTGCGTGTGGCCAGCAGTTTGTCTTGTAGTTCTATTAGCTCTAAAAAGCGGGAGGAAGCGGTAACGAACAATCTCTTATCGGCCGCCTTGTAGGCACTGACTGCGATGGGGTAAATCAGCCGTCCTTTTTCGGCAATCGCTTGACGAATCACGTCTACCAAATCATACTCGAAATTATTGTTTCCACGGAATGCATCGGCGGCTTCTATCATTTTGCCGGCTGTGCGGATAATATCCTTCGGCTCATAATAATCTTTCATTTCCGACCATGTGGAGACCTGATAAGTGTTCAGCGATGGGCGAGCGCAGAAGATTGATTCGTGTGTTCCCTGTTGTGTAGAGGTGTTGGGGCTGTTGTAGATGGTGTTACCCAATTCCAGCCAAGCATCTTCTACCTGTGGGGTGGTTTTGCCGTAGCGTGCTTTGACGTAATCTTTCAGCCATGTGCTTTTAGAGAAAGGTTGTTTGCGCCATGGAAGTTCGCATAGAAGTTCGTACATCACGGGATTGTTTTCCGTTCCTTCCATAGTAAGCCCCACGCCTTTCAACGTACCGTTAAACGAACTTTCTCGTGCTTTATAATATTCGTTGATAACGTGCTCCATTTTACCGTAAAGCCCCACATTACCACCGAAGTTCAGTAGCATGCAATAAACCCATTCGTGTTGGTGGAAACCATGGGGACGATGCCAAGAAGATGAGGGTGTTCCCCATTGCGGACGGCTCTCCGAGTAGAGGTCAAGTACAACCATGTCGCCTGCCGGCAACCCTTTTATCATCTCGTCGTGTGGGCATGCTCCCCATGCTTGAACCACCCAAACTGCTTTGGGATTAGCTTCTTTCATTGCTTCGTGGATGCTCTTTCCGGCAGAGTTAAGATTTACGCCTTTTATGTTTCCGCCTTCGTGGAAAGGATCCATACTGTAATAATTTGCCTTTCCGTAGAGTCGGGTTATCTCTTTGTAATAGAGACGGGCGATGCGACGGAAATTCTTGTCGGAAGGTTGCAGAAAGGCCGGCCTGCGGTAGCCGCACCATTTTCCCGGATCGGCGACGTCGAGTCCTAATTTCTCTTTGGCGTTGGAGGGAATCATGCCCGAGTAGCCGGGCAATACCGGTTCTATGCCGTATTCACGCATACGTTTCAGTATGCGTTTCTGTAACTGTTCCTGATGATTGTACCATTGGTCGGGATTCGGTCCTCCCCAACCTTCGAGATTGTTCATCAGCCACCATGCCTGAAAGGCAGGACCTGCCACAAATTCATTGATTTCCTCTTTGTTGTAACCTAATCGGGATAGTACATTGCGCCATACGCTTCCCGTTCCAACAATGCTCAGAGGCAGATTAATGCCATGTAGTGCCATCCAATCTATCTCTTTTTCCCATCGCTCCCAGTCCCAGAAAGCCATAGTGTACGAATAAGTGCAGTAGTTCAGGTAATATCTGTATTTCAAGTCGGTGTCGTATCGTTCCTTTTTCGGCACGAGGGGCAACTTGTCAGGCAATTTGGCTGTCATGTTGTTCCAGCATAGATGAATCCCCGCATGATATTTCAGATACCAGTTGATGCCTGTGGCTATGCTGACATAGTTGTTGCCGCGCACCACGACTTTGCCATTCCGTTGGTCCAGCTCAAAAAAATCCTCGTCTGCCTTGGTCTGCTCGATGATGAATTTTCGTGATGCCCCTTTGTCGATGCGCTCCAGCAAGCCCTGTATGGGCGAGGTGGCATGAATCCCGATGCTTGTCAGCAGCAACAGGAAAAGAATCGTTTTTTTCATGATAAATAGTCTTTATAGTTTGTAACTCCTTTCACAAAAACGTAAAAATACAAAGAAGGCTGTCAGGGAATCATTATCTGACAGCCTTTTTTAGTTAGTATTCAGGATTATTGGCAATAGCCCCTTTACTTTCGTCGATGATGGCCTGTGGTAGAGGCATCAGGTTCATGTACTCTTGAGCAGTGACCGATTTTTTATATTTGCGGGCATACTCAATGTATTTACCGTAGCGGATAAGGTCTGAACGGCGAACACCTTCAAACCATAATTCGTGTCCGCGCTCTTCCAGTACAATGTCCAAGAAAGAATTTATATCAGAGAAATCTTTCATTTCATAGCCCTTCAAGCCTGCACGTTCATGCACCATGTTCAGTAAGTCAACGGCTTCTTGAGTTACGGCGTTGCCTTGGCGGACAATGGCTTCGGACAGTAAGGTAAGCACATCCGCGTATCGATATACAATCCAGTCAATTTGGCTTTCTTCACCGGTTGCGGCAGGATCTTCTCCATACTTCATGGGCATGGCACCTAACATGAGTACTGAACCGGGATTCTGTTCATTGTAGCGGACACCATCTTTACCCACAAAGTCTCCTATCAAAACCTTCAGGCGTTCGTCAGCCGGATTGAAAGTGTTGTAGAAAGCCCATTGTACTCGATAGCCACCCCATTTCTGGATATTCTCGTTTTTTGTAGGATATTGGCTTGATAATACATGCGCCAGCCAGAGCTGTTTGTTGACAGTGGTACTGCAGATTGCTGCCCATATAGTTTCAGCATTACCTTCGTTTTCAAGTGTAAAGATGTCTTGATAATGTTCCATCAGTTTGTAACCATATTCAGGCTTCATCAGTTCCCGGCCGCATTCTACGGCTTTCCCCCAGTTCTTTTCGTGCATGTAGAGTTTCATCAGTACGGTGTAAGCCAAGCCTTTCGTGAAGCGTCCATAATCGTTGTCCGATACTTTGTAGGTGGCGGGCAGCACGGCAATGGCTGCTTTTAGGTCATCTTCAATGAACTTCACCATTTCGTTTTTTGAGAGACGGGGGGCAACTTCGCCTGATAACGGGTTTTGCAATTGTTTCAGAGAAGGTACTTGGATGGGGCCGTAGAAATCATAGAGAATGTAGGCCAACCAGCCACGTCCGCAATGTAGTTCTGCGTTGAGCCGAGCTTTCGTTGCATCATTCATCGGAATATTGGCGATACGTTCCATGGTAAGTGTCATCTTGCCAATGTAATTGATGTAGTTGGTATAGATGGATGTCACGCCTCCTGAGTTTGCTGTAAAGTTCATGGTTATGATATCCGGCCATACTTGGGCGTTCCATTGACAGTTGCCTATATCGGTGCTCAAATCACCGATAACGTGTATGCCGCCTTGGGATGAAGTAAATAATCCACTGTACCAGTTGCTTCTGAAAGGAGTATAGGCGGCTGCCGTAACTAAGGATTTTGCGTCAGATTCATTGGTGGGGAATATGTTCGGGTTGATTACGTTATACATTTCCGACTCTAAGTTCGTACACGAGGAGCAGAACGCTGTGGCTACAGCCAAAGTATATAAAGCTAATCTCTTTTTCATTTCAATAGATCTTTATGAGGTTATTAGAATGTGATGTCGAGTCCCAAGCTGAAGCTGCGTACATTGGGGTATGCCCATGCTGAATTGTCTGTTTCCAAGTCTAGCCCGTCATACGGGGTGATGGTGAACGGGTTATTGATGTCGGCATATATTCGGACATTTGCAAGAAACTTGTTCTTCGGAAGAGTATATCCCAAGGTTATGTTGCGGCAACGTACAAACCAGCTTTTTTGCAAATAGTAGTCGCCAATCCCCCATGTACTCTTGTCTTGGAAGTATCCGGGACGCGTTGCTGTCTGGTTGTCGCTTGTCCACACGTCGGTGGCACTGGTTGGCATGTTGTAGCCGCGATATATGTTCACGATACCCGTCATGCCTGATGCACCTGTCAGCCACAAATCTTTGTATGAACCGGCGTTCAGAACGTCAAACTGTCCGTAGAAGTAAATGTTGAAGTCAAAATTCTTGTAGCGGATAGTGTTATTCAATCCCATCAGATAGCCGGGGTCAGTGCTTCCATAGATTACTTTGTCGGCATCATTCAGTTTTCCGTCGGGCTTGCCCGACTTCAAGGGGATGCCATGATTATCAACCTTCACAGAGCCATCTTCATTATATAAATATCCGTTGACGTCTCTGATTTTTACCTGTCCGGGGAGGGAGCCAGGCATCCAGCTTACGTTTTCACCGGCTTGAATTAGTCCATCGGAAAGGTATCCCGCCAGATAGCGGATGGGAGAGTGGTATTGTGAATAGGCAGTGGGTGTCCAGCTTTCGTCACGTGTGTGCCATTTATCACGATAAAGTGAGAATGTTAAATCTGTATTCCAACTGAAGTCTTTCGTTCTAAAGTTGGTGCTGTTGACTGTCAGTTCAAAACCTTGACTCTGTGTCTTACCGATATTGGCAGCAATGGTACTTACTTCATTGAATGACATCAGAGAACGTGTACTCAGCAGGTCGGATACTATTCTGTGGAAGTATTCGGCGGTCACGTTCAAGCGGTTGTTGAAGAAGCCCAAGTCTAAACCAACATTCCATTCGGTGGTAGTTTCCCACTTTAAGTCAGGATTTCCCATCTGGCTTAAATAAACTCCGACAGATTCTACTCCGCCGAACTCATTGTTGTTTCCTGTCTTGTAGTAACTGATAGCTTTGTTCCCTATGTTGGAGTTACCCGTCTGACCAAAGCTTAAGCGCAGTTTCCCATTTGAAATGACAGATTTTAAGGAATTCAGAAAATTCTCTTCCGTGAATCTCCAGCCCAAGGCTACCGAAGGGAAATAGCCCCAACGGTTGTTCTTGGCAAAGTTTGACGCTCCATCTGCGCGAAGAGTGGCGGTCAGCAGATAGCGATCCAAGTAAGAATAATTGATGCGTCCGAAGAAGCTGGCCATCTCGTCTTTCGAAGCTGATGAGTTGACACTTGGTTTAGGATAGGAACCTGATCCTAAGTTGTTGTACAAGAATCCGTCAGTAAGAAACTGGCTGTTGCCTCCATAGAGAGACTCGTCCGTGAAACGTTGGAAGGAATATCCTGCCAATGCACCGAAACTGTGGTTTCCGATGTTCTTGTTGTAATTGGCGGTAAGTTCCATCAGGTAATCCGATTTGTCATATTGGGCTATATCCGCTTGACCGTCTTTCTTCTGTCCGTAAAGAGTGGTTTTCGGCATATATACTTTCCGCTTCTGATAGTTGCGATCAATACCGAAGTTGGCTTTCAAGGTCAGGTCTTGGATGGGCTTTATCTCCAAGAAAGCAGTACCCAACATTCTCTCTTTGATTGTTTTATCGGTGATTTCGAGCAGGGATACGGGGTTCGGCAAGAAGGCTGCTTGAGAGTTCAGTGCATATTTGCCATTTTCTTCTTTGATAGGGAGCAACGGGCTGAATTGTGCGGCGGCTACCATGATACTGGCATTCTCGTTCTGTCCTGCTCCCAAAGGAACATTGTTTGTCTGGTTTCTGGATATGGTCATGTTTACGCCCATATTGATGTACTTACTCAACTTCTGTTCTAAGTTTACCCGACCTGTGTAGCGTTCCATGTCGTTGTTCTTCACGATACCGTTCTGGCGGAAAAAGTTGGTCGAAACCATGTATTTCGTGTTTTCGGTGCCACCATTGACAGAAAGGTTGTGTTGGGTCTGAAAGCCTGTACGAGTGATTTCTTTGAACCAATTGGTATTATTGGCAGGATTGTTGATTTGTGAATCTGTGTAGTAAGGCTTGTATGCGGTAGCAACTTCGCTTTCTTTTTTTCCACCATATACCCCTACACCATTGTTTCTCATCCAAGCCTCTTTAGCATAGCGGTTACTTTCTGTCATAAACCGGCGGGCATCCAGCATTTCATATTCGGTGGCCAATGCTTGTACACTGATTGTACCGGAGTAAGTGACCTTGGCCGCACCGCTCTTTCCTTTCTTTGTGGTGACGATAATCACACCGTTTCCGGCTCTGGCTCCATAAATGGCAGTCGAACTGGCATCTTTCAACACTTCGATGGATTCGATGTCATTAGGGTTGATGGATGCAAGTATATTATCCGAACTTCCGGCATTGTATTTTCCGGCATTGACTACGTCATTACTTGCCGGGTTTACAGGGAAGCCGTCTATAATGATTAACGGATCGTTTCCGGCATTTACTGACGCGGCACCACGGATGCGGAAAGACGAACCGCTACCCGGCTGTGCACTGATGGTGCTCACTTGTAAACCTGCGGCTTTTCCTGCCAAGGCATGGCTGATGGTAGAAACTGTTCCCACAGGAGCATCCTCCATCTTTATGGAAGCTACGGCTCCTGTCAAATCTCTTTTCTTCATTGTGCCGTAACCCACTACAACTACTTCATCCAGCAATTCGTTGTCTTCGTCCATGGTTATGGCAAGAACTTTGCCACCGATGGCTTTCAAACTTTGGGTCTGATAGCCTATGTATGAAATTTCCAAGGAGGCATTGGCGTTTGCTTCTAAAGAGAAACTTCCGTTCACATCTGTAATCGTTCCTTTCCCAGTACTTTTATCCACAACCGAAGCACCGATGATTGGTTCGCCCGAGGCGTCTTTTACGATGCCTTTTAGCATTTGTGGATTTCCCGCTTCTTTCTGTTTGCTGAGTTTCTTTATGATGATACTTTTTCCCTGAATTTCATAGGAAACTCCTTGGCCTTTTAGGATTTGTTTAATGGCTTCTTCTATTTGGTTGGCATTTACGGAGACGGTCTTTGTCGCATCAATGTCACCGGTAATGTAAACAAAGGAATAACCGCTCTTTGTTTGTAATTCCGTCATTGCTTTTTCCACCGATACTTTGCTCATTTTTAATGATATACTTTGTGAGTATATGCTTGCGTTCAGGCAAAAGAATGCACCGACCACTAATATGGCCTTCTTCTTGTAGTTCATAAAGGAGAAAATTAAAAAATTAAATTCTTGGTTAAAAAGGCTGTTTGAAGAAAAATCATTCCTATATTTGCGGAAATCTCTTCAGAAACAGCCGGACACGCTGTTCTCTGTTTTGTAGGGATGGAAAGTCGGATGAACTTGCCCTTCTTCCGGCTTTTTTATTCAGTCCCTGTTCTACTTTTTGGGGGGCTAAGCTGAATTGTTTGTTTTCATGTTTTTGTTAGTTTAACGGTTAATAAAGAGTTATTGTTTTGCCTTTTTGGGCATAAGTCATTTTACCTGTGGCTTGTAAAGTTTCCAGTATATCTGTGATGCTCATTTCTGTTCGGTTGAAACTGCCGTTAAAGTGGTAACGTTTCAGTGAGTCTGTCTGTATGCGAATGGAGACTCCATAGCTTCGCTCCAATGATTTGATGACTTCTGACATGGGAGTGTTATAGAAGATTAGATTGCCTTCTGACCAGTTTGCTGTTAATTCCGACTTGGCCGTACCTTTTTTCATCACTCCGTCTCTCTTGTCCATCACCATATATTCATTGGGCTTCAGTAGCATTTTGACTTCTGATTTGAGGCGGTTGTCAAGTTCTACTTTGCCTTTGTAGAGGAAGACTGTTACATTATCATCTTCCGGATAATCCTTGATATTGAATTTTGTTCCTAATACATTTACTTGTACATCTCTACTTTTCACTTTAAACGGAAGTTTATCATTGTGCATTACTTCAAAATAGCCCTCTCCTTCAATTTCTACTTCACGCTTATATACTCCGAAGTCCTGCGAATATGAAATGCGTGAACCAGCATTCAGTACAACCATGGTCTTATCAGGCAGATATAGTCGCGTCTGCGAGCCTAAAGGCACCTCAACTGTAATCTGCTTCAATGCCCCTTTCAAGTTATTTTCTCCCTGGTTGTAGGAAAAATAGGAAATGAGGCACAATGCTACGATTGCGGCTGCATATCTGGCGACAAGTTTTAATGAAAGTCCAACTTTTTTCCGGGAGGAAGCATTTATCCGGTTCTTGAATAGTCGAAATGCTTTTTCCGCGTCATATTCTTTTAGCTCATTTTCATCTGTACATGAGAACCATATTTCTTGCTGTTTCTGGAAATACTTTCGGTTTTCTTCCGAGAGTGCTATCCAAGAATTCAGTTCTTCTTCTTCGACAGGACTCAAACTTTCAGAAAAAAAAGATAAAATCAGGTTTTCGATATGTTCTGGTGTAGTTTTCATTTTTTGGCTTTCTTTAGTAGTGACGGAAAAAAAGTATGGGAGGGTAGTAGGAAATGCTTTTTTATTTTATGCAGAAAAGAAAAACAAGCAGTGTGATCAGATATCTGCATAATTGTTCATTCAGCAATCGTAACGCATTTTTTATGTGATACTTCACAGTGTTGACAGAGATATTCAGTTCGAGGGCTATTTCTTCGTACTTTTTCTTTTCGAATCGGCTTTTCAGGAAAACTGTTTTACATTCTTGAGGTAATTTTTTGATGGCTCTATGTATTTCGCTTTCCAATTCCTGCTCCAATAAGATTCCCAAGGGATAGTCATCGGAAGGAATATAATGATTCTGTGTCAGTTCCTCTTTTCCTAAGCAGGAGAAGGCAACTTCTTTTCTTTCCCTTTGGGAAGACAGAAAATCTATGCAACGGTTTCTCACGGATTTGACCAGATAGCTTCGGAGAGAAATCTTTATGTCAAGGCTTTCGTGGATTTCCCAAAGATGGTAGATGACGTCGCCCACCAATGTTTCTGCAAGAAACTTGTCATTCACGTATTCTTGGGCAATGTGGCATAGCAGAGCGTAGTGATTCTCATAAAGGTATTTGAAAGCCTTTTCATTCCCTTGTTTTAATTGCTCGATGATTACCTGCTCCATTTATCTTTTTTCTCTTTGGTGGCAAAAATATATAAAATATGGTAGAACACAATTGGAACCCAGAATCAACTCCACAAATTCTTTATTCAAAACATACGTAATGGCTGATTCGCTCCAAGTCGGCTTCCGAGAACTCTTCATAAAGCGCGAAAGGTTTCAGGTTGCGTAGCGTTCCGTTCTTCTTTCGGTACTCCACGAATGCTTTGGCTTGGTAGAAGTTGATGTAGGGGTGGCTGCGTAGCTTCTCTATGCCGCTCCGATTCAGATTGATGGGACGTATCTTCTGAGGGTCCACACGAAGCCATGATTGCAGCGGACGATAATCCAGACGGATGTCTTGCAACTGCTCTATGCGGTAGAATCCTCCCAGACGTTGCCGATAGCCGGTTATCAGGCGGGCGATGTGGCTGCCTATGCCGGGAATCTTCTTCAATTCCGTGGTGTCGGCAAGGTTCAGCTCCACAACAGTGCCTGCGGGATATTTGTACTGAATGTTTTTGGGGGATGCCGTGCTGTCACGCCCGGTAAGGAGCAGAGGGATATGGCGCGTGTCTTTTACCGTATCTTCGGGAGCGATGCGGATATAGGGCAATAAAGCTTGGTATTGCTCTTCCGTCAGTCCGTAGATTCTTCTGAAATCTTCTGCCTTGCGGAACTTGCCTCCTTTTCTGCGATAGTGCAGGATGTTGTGTGCCATCCATCCCGGTAATCCCAGTTGACGAAAGAGAAGGGAATCTGCCCTGTTAGGATTGAAAGGAATCGGACTGAGAGCCGGAGAACGCTTCGCCGGATAAAGCGTGGTGGAACGTTGCTTCCATTGCGGCTCTTTCTCTTTTACGGAAGTAAGAAACGCTTCATATTCTGCCACGGCAGCAGCCTGCTTCCGCAGTTCTTCGTGAGAGAGGGTGTGCTGCCGTAGATACGGATAAAACTGTCCGGTAAGGAAGATGAGGATGATTCCGGCTGCCAGAACCAGTATGCCGCGTCTTTCTCCCCGGGAGAAATAGAAGAAGTCTTTGAATGGGTTTGGCATCAGTGTTTTCTATTTAAGCAAGCCCAGTTCGTTGACGAAGATGAACGCGATGCCTATTGGTGCAACGAACTTCAGAATAAATATCAGTAACCGGTAGATATACACCTTCAGTGTGCCGTTGTTGCTGATTTCCTCGCGGACAATCTTTTTGTCTATGTACCAACCCATGAAGACCGAGATGAGGAAACCGCCCGCAGGCAACATGATTTTGGCTGTGACAAAGTCGAACAAGTCGAACAGCGTCAGTCCGAATATCGTGTACTCCTTGCCCACACCTAACGAAAGAGAACAGAAGATGCCTATAAAGATGCAGCCGCCTGTGACCACCTTTGCCGCCTTGCCGCGCGTAAAGTTGAACTCTTCGTGCAGGTAGGCTGTTGCCACCTCGTGCAGGGAGATGGTGGAGGTCAGCGCAGCCAATGCCAGCAGGATATAGAACAGCATGGAAAGCACGATGGCAAGCCCCGGCATACTGCCGAACGCTTGCTGAAACACATTGGGCAGCGTGATGAACAGCAGGCTGGGCCCCGCATCGGGCTGAATACCTACGGAGAATGCTGCCGGAAAGATGATGAAGCCCGCCAGAATGGCTACTACCGTGTCGATGGCTGCTACGTTGAAAGCCGTCTTTGGCAGATTCGTATCGCTTCGGAAGTAAGAGGCGTAGGTGCACAGGCATCCCATGCCGAGGCTCAGTGAGAAGAAGGCCTGTCCCATGGCTCCCAGCAGCACGTCAGCATCCACCTTGCTGAAGTCCGGCTTCAACAGAAACCTGATGCCGTTGCCTGCTCCGGGCAAGGAGACGGAACAGAACACAAGCACAATCAGCAGGATGAAGAGCATCGGCATCATGATTTTGGCCGATTTCTCAATGCCTTTCTCCACCCCTTTGACGATGATGAAGTGTGTGGCGAGCAGGAAGAGTATCAGCCAGAGTGCGGGACGCCAAGGGTTACTGACAAAGTTGTCGAAAGAAGCGATGAAGTCGGCTGCCGACTTCCCGGCAAAGCTGTTGGTTGCCGCCTCCACGATAAACTCCAGTGTCCAGCCTGCCACTACGGAGTAATAGCCCAGTATCAGGAAGCCTGCCAATACGCCCATTCTGCCCACCCATCGCCATGATGTGCCGGGCGCCAGTTTCTGATATGCGCCGGCAGTATTGGCCCGCGAACGTCTGCCTATCAGGAACTCGGCTATCATGATGGGGATTCCCAAAAGGAGTACGCATGCCAGATAGATAAGAATGAATGCGGCGCCTCCGTGGTTTCCCGTTTCGTATGGAAACCGCCAGATATTGCCCAAGCCGACGGCTGAACCCGCAGAAGCGAGTATGACACCTAATTTACTGCCGAAGTTGACTCTGTCGTTTCTTGTCATAAATGTGCCTTTTTCTTTCATTTCGTTATAAATGCCTGCTGAAACGCGCAAATATAGAAAATGTTCCGTACTTTTGCACGCAATCCGTTTATTAATTGAGAATATGCTGTATTATTTTGTCAGGAAATATCCGTTTTCGCTGTGTATTATTCTGGCGGTGATTTATCTATCTTTCTTCAAGCCGCCTGCCACGGAGCTGGATTATATTTCCGGTTTGGATAAGGTGGCTCATGTCTGTATGTATTTCGGTATGTCGGGTATGCTGTGGCTGGAATTCCTGCGGGCACACCGCAATGATAATCAGCCATTGTGGCATGCGTGGATAGGGGCATTGGCATGTCCCGTTCTGTTCAGTGGGGTGGTGGAATTGTTGCAGGAATATTGTACGACACATCGCGGAGGCGATTGGCTGGATTTTGCGGCCAACACCGCAGGAGCGGTGCTGGCATCGCTGATAGCTTATTTCATCTTGCGGCCGATGATGATGAAGCCCGGCAAATAAACGGATTCGGGTTGAGGCAAGCGGTTACAGATAGTCTGTCACACTGCTCAGTTTTATTCCGTTCGAGCCTTTTATCAGGATGGTCTTTCCGCAAGGTTTGTTTTCTTGCAATGCTGCGATGAGTGCCGTTGCGTCCCGATAGTCCGGATAGGTGTGGCGGGTGGCGGCAAACAATTCTCCTACAAGCACCACATCCTCGAATCCGCACTCTTCCAGATAGTCCACAATCTTTTGGTGTTCTTCGGCACTCTCTTTTCCAAGTTCGCGCATGTCTCCCAATATCAACATTTTATTTTCGGCCTGCATGTTGCCGAAATTGCCGATGGAAGCCATCATGCTGGTGGGATTGGCGTTGTAGGCATCGATAATCAGAGTGTTGTCTGCTGTTTTTCTCAACTGCGAACGGTTGTTCCGGGGCGTGTATCCGGCCAGTGCCTTGTCCGTCTTTTCAGCGTCCGCGCCGAAGAACCGCCCGATGGTGACGGCCGCAAGGGCGTTGGGGAAGTTGTATTCGCCGATGAGTTGCGTCTGCACCTCGTGCCACTCGCCGTCTTTGCCGGCTCTCCACTCGAAGGTTAAATAAGGTGAGTTTCCGGTGATGCGTCCGTTGACGTAGAGGCCTTCTTCCGTGCCGTAGGTAACTTGTTTCAGTCCGCGAGCCATCTCCATCAGATAGGGGTTGTCGTGATGAACGAAAACGGTTGCATTGCCCCGTCGGCGCAGGAAGTCGTACAGTTCTCCTTTTGTCCTGATTACCCCTTCCAAAGAGCCGAAACCCTCCAGATGAGCTTTCCCCACGTTGGTGATGATGCCATAATCAGGTTCGGCTATCTCCACCAACTCTTTGATGTCGCCCGGATGACTGGCTCCCATTTCGATGACGGCAAGGTCGTGCCGAGACTCCAAGCGGAGCAGAGTGAGGGGCACGCCGATATGGTTGTTCAGGTTTCCTTGCGTGTAGAGGATGTGGTGGCTTTGCGACAGCACGGCGGCTATCAGCTCCTTGGTGGTTGTCTTCCCGTTGGTGCCGGTGATGCCTATGATACATGTGCCCAACTGCCTGCGGTGATGGTTGGCCAGTTGTTGCAGGGTATGCAGGCAATTCTCCACTAATATATAATGTGTATCGCCGGCGGGGGCGTATTCCGCTTCATCCACCACGGCGTAGGCGCTACCCTGTTCCAGCGCTTTGGCGGCGAAGGCGTTTCCGTTGAAGTTTTCGCCTTTCAGGGCGATGAAGAGCGAGCCTTGCGGGCAGTTGCGGCTGTCTGTGCTGACGCAGGTGCACTCCCGAAAAATACGGTAGAGAGAGGTAATGTCCATAATCGTTGCATGGTTTCTTAATCCGGTGCAAAGATAGGTTTTAATTTGCTGCGTTGGTTTTGTTCAGGTGGAAAAATGCAGGTTGCCGCATGCTTTTGTACTGTAGCATGCCTGCACGGATGCGTATGCGACCTGCTTCTTATCCCGAGTCTCTTTTATGTACACGGCACGAATATCGGATAAGGCTTCTTTTGCAGTCTCGATTAAAATCTTTAGCTTTGTATCATTAAACCAAATCATCACCAAACGAATATGACCAAGTTTGAAATAGAAGAAAAGATAGTTGCCATGCTCAAGACGGTGTTCGACCCTGAAATACCGGTCAACGTGTACGACTTGGGACTGATTTACAAGATAGACGTGAGTGACGACGGAGAAGCCGTTATAGACATGACGCTGACCGCCCCAAACTGTCCTGCGGCTGACTTCATCATGGAAGATGTGCGCCAGAAGGTAGAGTCTATCGACGGACTTGCTTCCGCCACCATCAATCTCGTTTTCGAACCGGAATGGAACAAGGACATGATGAGTGAAGAAGCCAAACTGGAACTGGGTTTCCTTTGATTAACGGATAATGAACGGATGATAATGAAGAATGTATATTTCCTGTCCGATGCTCACCTCGGTTCCCGGGCCATTGAACACGGACGAACTCAAGAACGCCGGCTGGTGAACTTTCTGGACAGCATCAAGCACAAGGCTTCTGCCGTATACTTGCTGGGAGACATGTTCGACTTCTGGTACGAGTTTCGCACCGTAGTGCCTAAGGGCTACACGCGTTTTCTGGGAAAAGTGTCCGAGCTGACCGACTTGGGGGTTGAGGTGCATTTCTTCACCGGCAACCACGACCTTTGGTGCGGCGATTATCTGGCCAAGGAGTGTGGCGTCATCATCCATCGCGAACCGCTTACAACCGAAATCTATGGAAAAGAATTTTATCTTGCCCACGGTGATGGTTTGGGCGACCCCGACAAGAAGTTCAAACTGCTTCGCTCCATGTTTCACAGCCACACGCTTCAAGTACTTTTCTCGGCTTTGCATCCGCGCTGGAGCATGGAGCTGGGACTGAACTGGGCCAAGCACAGCCGCATGAAGCGCATAGACGGGAAGGAGCCCGAATACATGGGAGAAAACAATGAATATCTGGTGCTATATACCAAAGAATACCTGAAAAGCCATCCCACCATCAACTACTTCCTGTATGGGCATCGCCATATCGAACTCGATTTGATGTTGAGCGCCACAGCCCGTGTACTGATTCTCGGCGATTGGATAAACTACTTCTCGTATGCCGTTTTTGACGGTGAGAACCTTTTCCTCGAAGAGTTTGTGGAGGGAGAGACAAAGCTGTAATCCGGCAGCTTGCTTTTACCGGCTTATATTATAGATATTGAAAAGACGGAGACACGGAGACTTTATTTATCCATAAGGATTCCAAGTCTCTGCGCCTCCGTCTTTCCCCATACCCGATTTCCGGTTACTTGTATCCGCCGGCTTTGGCTATGCGCTTCGGAATCTCCGTGTTGTCCATCTTGCCCATGAACAAGTTGGAACCTGCACCTATCGCATATACAGGCACGTATCCGGCTGTGTGGTTGCCACTTGTCCATCCCACCATTGCAATCTGGCTCATCACTTTACGGGCTGCGGCGGCAAGCGGTTCGGTCTTGGAGTAAAGGCTCTGCTCGAACACTACATGCTTCTTCACGAAAGACTCCTCGTATTCATCGCGTAGCATCTTCTCCTGCTCCCACGTCAACGGCAGTTCTTTCCAGAATCCCATTTTCTTGGTGAGCAGGGATTTCACCTCTTCCCAACCGACGGAACGGTTCATCTTGCGCAAGTCGGTGATGGAACGCGACAATACTTCTTGCGATTCCTTCTGGTTGGCCAGCGACTTCAGTTGCAATTCATACTTGGCAGTGCCCAAGCCCAGTCCGCCGGTCTCGTGGTCGGCCGTAATCACAATCAGCGTTTCTTTGGGATGCTTCTTGTAGAAATCGTAAGCTACTCTGACGGCGTTGTCCATGTCCACTACCTCGTTGAAGGTCGTGGCGGGGTCGTTGCTGTGGCAAGCCCAGTCTATTTTTCCGCCTTCAACCATCAGGAAGAAACCTTTGTCTTTGCCTTTGGTCAGGAAAGAGATGGCGCTTTCGGTAATCTCGGCCAAGGTCAGGTCTCCCTCTTTGCGGTCGATGGCATAGGGCAAACAAGAGGGTTCGGCGCCCTCTTTCTGGATAAGTATCATTTTATCGGCTTTGGCTGCTTTGGACTTATATTCATCAAGCCCTCTGGCAATGGTATAGCCGTTTTCCTCAAAAATAGGGAAGATGCTCGGAGCTTCTTTCTTGTCGGCCGTTGTGGTGGGCTTCAGGAAACCGCCGCCTGCATAGAAGTCGAAGCCGGCCTTCGGCAGGTCGAGGGCTATCTCATAATACATGCTGCGGTTGGGCTGATGGGCGTAGAATGCAGCCGGAGTGGCGTGGTCTACACTGACGCTGGTTGTAACGCCTACTTTTTTGCCGGCCTTCTTGGCTCTCTCGGCAACGGTTTGCAGAACGTTCTTATTGTCGTCCATACCGATGGCGCCATTGTAAGTTTTCTCTCCGGTAGAGAGAGCTGTTCCGGCGGCAGAAGAGTCTGTCACAGAATTGGTGGCCGAGAAAGTGGTGGCCATTCCGGCTACCGGAAATGTGGTGAACAGCAAAGGCTTTATGCCGATACGTCCTTCCAATTCTGCCAGATACATCTCTGTTCCATTGACTTGGTTAACTCCCATTCCGTCACCGATGAAATAGAATACATACTTTGCCTGCTGGGCATAGGTCATGCCGCTTGTCAACAGTGCAAAAAGCAATACATACATCAATCTTCTCATAAAATACTATATTTATTTAAAGTTACACGAAAGCAAGCCGATGTTTTAGCATCCGCTTCTTTTTACGAAATTCGCCTTTTGCTTTCCAACTCTCGTTTCAGAGCCGAAAAGAAGGTAAAAGAATGCCGGATGATATTTAGACAGACTCTAAGTAGCAAAGGTAGGTATTTTAAATTTCTTAGAAAACAGTTCGCCTCTATAAAATGCCATATAAGGGCCTGATTTGGTAATCGGCGTGTGTTTTATCCTTTATTGACCGGTTTTACTAAACGGTTGATACTCCTGACTCGCATATCGTCTTTATTATTCTGCGATGTCTGTTCGGGCTGTGCGAACGGATGTTCGCACGGTGCGGATATCTGTCCGCCGGTTGCGGATTTGTGTTCGCACGGCGCGAACAGAGTTTGGTTCAGGCAGAGAACAAGTTTATTCCTTGCTTCGCATGATTTTTCTTTATGGATTCAATAAGTTTCTTCTTCAAACAAAAAGTCTACCCTTTATAAAGCTGAACCGTGTGGCGATGCTTCGCTGTTCAGCTTTATAAAGGGTAGACACACATCTCAAGAGATATCTCTCTTGAGTATTCTGTCGGAATTACTTATTCCGCATTATTTTTTCAGGATAGCCATCGTATCGGAAGCAATCATCAGCTCTTCGTCGGTGGGGATCACCACTACTTTGACTTTGGAATCGTCGGTGGAAATTACCGTCTCCTCGCCGCGAACCTTATTCTTCTCGGCATCCAGCTTTATGCCCATGAATTCCAAGCCTTCGCATGCTCCCCAACGGGCAGTGGCCTGATTTTCGCCCACTCCGCCGGTGAATACGATGATATCTACACCGCCCAATGCTGCCGCATAGGCACCGATGTATTTCTTAATGCGATAGAAGTATATTTCTTCTGCCATAATGGCTTTGGGATTACCGGCTGCTACGGCGTTCTCCAGATCGCGCATGTCGCTTGATTCGCCAAAGATTCCCAATACACCGCTTTTCTTGTTCAAGAGGTCGGACACCCCGTTGGCGTCCAAGCCTTCTTTCTCCATGATAAAGGAAACGGCTCCTGCGTCTATATCACCGCTGCGTGTACCCATCATCAGACCTTCGAGCGGAGTCAGTCCCATGCTGGTATCTATGCACTTGCCGTCTTTGATGGCAGTGATGGAACCGCCGTTACCGATGTGGCAGGTGATGATTTTCTTTCCTTGCGGCTCTACTCCCAGAAACTCGCAGACACGTTGCGATACATAACGGTGGGATGTGCCGTGGAAGCCGTAACGACGTACGCCGTATTTCTCGTAGAGTTCATAGGGAACGGCATATAGGTAGGCATGTCTCGGCATTGTTTGGTGGAAAGCCGTATCGAATACGCCAATTTGCGGAACATTGGGCAAGATGGCCGATATGGCGTTCACGCCTTTCAAGTTGGCGGGATTGTGAAGGGGGGCCAAGTCGTTGCAAGCCGTGAAGGCCGCCAGAACTTCAGGTGTCAGTCGCACGGATTGGCTGAACTTTTCGCCTCCATGCACCATGCGGTGACCCACGGCATTGATTTCGTCCAATGACTTGATGGCCCCGTATTCCGCATCGGTCAAGGTATTCAGGATGAATTCCACGCCCACGGTATGTTCGGGAATATCTTTCGTCAACACTTTCTTCTCACCGCTGGGTAAGGTGAATTTCAGGAACGAGTCCTTTAAACCGATTTTTTCAATGCCTCCTTGTGCGATAACTTCTTTTTTGTCCATATCAAACAATTTGTACTTGATGGACGAGCTACCGCAGTTCAATACTAAGATTTTCATATTGCTATGTTTAGATTAAAAGTTATTCAGCGTTCGTTTTGGCGGCAATAGCCTGATTGGCCGTGATGGCAATCATGCGGTAAACATCTTCGATGGAGCAACCGCGCGAGAGGTCGTTCACCGGACGGGCGATGCCTTGCAGAATAGGACCTACGGCATCGGCATGTCCCAAACGTTGTACCAGTTTATAAGAGATGTTCCCCACTTCAAGGCTCGGAACAATCAGCACATTGGCATTGCCGGCAATCTTTGAACCCGGCGCCTTGTTTGCGCCTACTTCGGGAACCAAAGCCGCATCTGCTTGCAGCTCGCCGTCGATGGCCAGTTCCGGATCCATCTCTTTGGCAATCTTCAGGGCTTCCACCACCTTATCCACCACTTCGTGCTTGGCAGAACCTTTGGTTGAGAAGCTGAGCAAAGCCACTTGGGGATCCATGCCTACAACCGCCTTTGCCGTGCGTGCCGTGCAAACGGCAATCTGTGCCAACTGCTCGGCATCGGGCACCGGAGTCACAGCCACGTCGCCCATCACCAATATGCCGTTCTTGCCATATTCGGGAGCGTGTGTGAGCAACAGCATGGCACCTGAAACACACGTAATGCCGGGAGTGGTCTTGATAATCTGCAAAGCCGGGCGAAGTACGTCGCCGGTAGTATTGCGGGCGCCTGCCAACTGACCGTCGGCATCGCCGTTCTTTATGATCAGGCAGCCCAGATAAAGCGGATTGAGAACCAGCTTGCGAGCCTCTTCGATAGTCATGCCTTTTTTCTTGCGAAGTTCGAACAGCAATTGTGCATATTCTTCTTTCTTGGGATGGTCTTCCGGATTGATGATGGTGGCTTTGTCTATATTTCCCAGTCCCCACTCTTGGGCACAAGCGTGTATTTCTTCCGGATTGCCCAGAAGAATCAGATCTGCGATACCGTCAGTCAGAATCTGGTTGGCGGCTTTCAAGGTACGTTCTTCCGTACCTTCAGGAAGAACAATGCGTTGGCGATCGGCTTTCGCACGTTCAAGAATTTCATTAATTAATCTTTGCATGATATTTATTGTGTATTATGAATAGGCTGCCCATACTTTTCACTTCGCAAAAGTACGCAATTTTGCAATATCAACATTGCAAATGCCTCTCTTTTTCAATGCTTGCTCTCAATTATTATAATATTTAACATTAAATAGTAAGGAAAGGAACGTGTACGCACACAACATCTGTTGAAAACGTAAATTCCATAGGCAATCTGTATGATGCCTTAAAAAAAGAGAATTGTTGCAACAAGCAATACATAGAATACCTACCTTTGCAGCGTTTTTAAAACATACAATAATAATCTGCCGGTCGATTTAAGACCTTATTCTTATGATTCGTCAATGTGCCATCCTCTTTGGATGTTTAGCTTTGGGTGAGTTGGTTGTCTTCCTCACAGGCGTGAAGTTACCTTCCAGCATCATCGGTATGCTGCTGCTTACCTTGTTTTTGAAGTTGGGTTGGATAAAGTTGCACTGGGTGCAAGGCATGTCCGACTTCTTGGTTGCCAATCTGGGGTTTTTCTTTATACCGCCCGGAGTGGCCCTGATGCTCTATTTCGACATTATCGCCGCCGAATTCTGGCCGATAGTCGTAGCTTCATTGGTCAGTACTTTGTTGGTGATTGTCGTCACCGGATGGGTTCATCAATTAACACGTAAAATGAAATGAGTTTCTTAGAAAATAATTTTTTCCTGCTGGCTGTCACTTTCGGTGTGTTCTTCTTTGCCAAACTGCTGCAAAAGAAAACCGGTCTCATGTTGCTGAATCCTATTCTGTTGACAATCGCTATCCTTATTGTCTTTTTGAAGTCGGCAAATATCAGCTATGCTATCTACAACGAGGGAGGGCAGTTGATAGAGTTTTGGCTGAAACCGGCCGTCGTTGCATTGGGCGTGCCTTTGTATCTTCAGTTGGAAACCATAAAGAAACAGTTGCTCCCCATCCTGTTGTCCCAATTGGCCGGATGCATCGTAGGTGTTGTTTCCGTGGTGCTGATAGCTAAACTGATGGGGGCTTCTGATGAAATCATCTATTCGCTGGCGCCTAAGTCGGTCACCACACCGATTGCCATGGAGGTCACCAAGTCGTTGGGGGGCATACCTTCATTGACTGCCGCAGTTGTGGTGTGTGTGGGGTTGCTGGGAGGAATATTGGGCTTCAAGACCATGAAGCTGACCCGTATAGGAAGCCCCATGGCTCAAGGCCTCTCGATGGGAGCCGCCGCTCATGCGGTGGGCACTTCTACCGCCATGGAAGTCAGCAGTAAATACGGTGCATTCGCCAGTCTGGGATTGACGCTGAACGGCATTTTCACGGCCTTATTCACACCTGCCATTCTGCGTTTGTTGGGTTTGCTCTAACAAAATCTACCAATCTTTGTTATTTCTAACAACTTCAATCAACTAAAACATTTATGATTTCATTTAAGGATATCGAATTAAGCGACAGGGAGCTTATCACCCGCTACACGCAGAACAGTCCGCGAAGAAACTGCGACCTTTCATTCTCCAATCTGTGCAGTTGGCGTTTTCTGTACAACACCCAATTTGCCATTCTGGATGGTTATCTGTTGTTGAAGTTTTGGGCCGAAGAGGAACTGGTATATATGATGCCGATAGGCAACGGCGACCTGAAAAAGGTGCTGGAGGCCTTGATAGAGGACGCCCATCAGGAAGGAAAGCCTTTCTGTTTGCTGGGCATTTGCTCCGGCATGTGTTCGGAGCTGGAAACTTTCATGCCCGGAAAGTTCCAATTCACTGCCGACCGTGATTATGCTGACTATCTCTATCTCCGCACCGACCTCGCCACGCTCTCCGGAAAGAAGCTTCAAGCCAAGCGGAACCACGTCAACAAATTCAAGCGCACTTACAACTACGAGTATACCCCTATCACACCCGACCGTATTCAGGAATGTCTGGAGCTGGAAGCCATCTGGTGCAAAGCCAACAATTGCGACCAACATGAGGGAACAGGCAACGAACGCCGTGCATTGGTCTATGCACTTCATCACTTTGATGAATTGGGACTGATGGGCGGTATCCTTCATGTGGATGGCAAGATTGTGGCCTTTACCTTCGGCATGCCCATTAATCAGGACACCTTTGGGGTGCACGTCGAGAAGGCCGATACAAGCATTGATGGGGCATACGCAATGATTAACCATGAATTTGCAAAACATATTCCCGAACAATATATCTATATCAACCGGGAAGAAGATTTGGGCATTGAAGGTTTGCGCAAGGCCAAGCTGTCTTACCAGCCTGCCATAATTCTGGATAAATACATGGCCTGCTTGAAAGGCGAACCGATGGAAGCGATAAAGTGGTAATAGATGCAATGGACCGGATGAAGCAGAAAATAAAGAATTTGTGGAAGTTGTGTTTCAATGACAGCGAGGAATTCGTAGAGATGTATTTCCGTTTGCGCTATCATAATGACGTCAATATTGCCATAGAAAGCGGGGAGGAAGTGATTGCCGCCCTGCAAATGCTGCCTTATCCGATGACGTTCGGGGGGAAAAAAATCAAAACATCTTATATTTCCGGAGCTTGTACGCATCCCGCCCATCGCAATCAGGGAACGATGGGCGCATTGTTGTCGCAAGCATTTATGCGTATGCTGGACGGTGGCGTTGCCTTATCTACTTTGATTCCTGCGGAGCCTTGGTTGTTTGGCTATTATGCCCGCTATGGTTATGCACCCGTGTTCTGTTATAAAACGAGTGATTTTGTGGTTGCGGACATTCCTGCTCCCAATCAAGGAGGATATGCGCTGAAGATGGACGATCAATGTGAGGAAAAGGAATATGAATACCTGAACCGGAAATTAGGAGAACGCGCTTACTGCATCCAACATACAAACAAAGACTTTCGTGTTATTCTTGCCGATTTGCGATTGGGGCAGGGACATGTCTGCACTTTGTTTGAAGAGGGGAGTGCCCGACAAAAAGATGACACGATGCAAGGAAAGGAGCGTATTGTTGCGCTGGCTGTCGTTTATCCGGCGGGTGGAAACAAATGGCGCATAGGAGAAATTGTGTCGGACAGCTCTGAGACACGTACCCTGCTGCTTCAAAACATTTGCCGTGAATTGAATGTTCCTTCTGTCGAGGTGCTTGCTCCTCTTGCTGCCGGTGAAGCCGGTTTGCCTTTGGGAATGGCACGTGTCATCAATGCTAAGGACATGCTGGACCTCTATGCGGCCATCCATCCCGAAGAGGAGACCTGCATCTGCCTCACCGACGAACAGATACGCGGGAACAACGGCTGCTACCACTTGAGTGGCGGTAAATGTATGAAAAGTGCCAAGTGTCTGCCCGGCAGACACTTGGCACTCACAATCGGTGAACTCACCGCAAAAATATTCGAAACATCAAGCCCCTATATGAGCCTGATGGTGAATTGACATTACGATCCGCTGAAGTCCACTCCCTCGAATACCAGTGAAGGTATACGCCAGGAAGAAGAGAGGCGAGGGTCATTGCCTACGGCCACCAAAGAAGACCAGAGGGTAATCATATTGCCTGTCACGTTCATCTCGTTGACCGGTTGAACCAACTTGCCGTTTTCAATCAGGAAGCCTTCGATACCGTACGAAAAGTCTCCCGTACTTTTGTTGCTGTTGCCGCCGTTGAATCCGGTAACCAATATGCCCTTTTGCACATCTGCCACCAAACCGTCCAAGTCTTTGTTCCCCGGTTGCAGTATCAGCAGAGAAGGTGAACTGATGGTTGGCTCCACACCCATTTTCTTGGAGTTATAAGTGTCGATGAAATAGGTCTTCAATGTTCCGTTTTCAAATATCTGGCGACGTTCGGTTGCCACGCCTTCATTATCGAAGTAACGGGCGCCACGGGCTCCGATGAGATGAGGCTCGTCCATTAGATTCAGCTTGTCGGAGCCGACTTTCGTATTCAGCTTGTTCAGCAGGAACGAACTCTTTTGCTGAAGAGCGGAGCCATACAGCGCACTCAACAGCGGACTGAGCAATTGGCCGGCATTCATCGGATCGACTATCATGGTATACTTGCCCGAAGCGGCTTTACGCTGTCCCAATTTCTTCAATACACGTTCCAAGGCTTTTGTCCCGATGCCTGACTTTATCAGCTTGTCATAAAACATTGCCGAGTCGTACCAATAAGAAGAAGGACGTGCTTCCCCTTCGCCTTTCACTGCCACATCGGCCGACACCGAGAACCAAGTGGACTTGGATTCGCCTTCAAAACCGTTACTTGTCAGACGATAGGAGGCCTCTTCGCCATCGCTGTAAGAACTGCCTACCGATATGATACGCTCATCTTTTCCTAAGACCTCTTCGGCTGCGGCACGGGCAATAGCTACCTTGTCGTCGGGATTCAGGTTGTAGAACTTATCGTCGAACAGTTGCAAATCGGGCTTTCCGCCTTTATAATAGCGGGAGGAGTCGGGCAATACACGCGCTTCGTCTTCTGCCAGATAGCGTGTGGATTCGATGCCATTCCTGATGAAACTTTCCAATTCCTTTTTATCCAGACGGTTGGTAGAATAAGAACCGTATTTCCCGTCTACATACAAGCTGATGCTCAAGCCGCTTTCGGAAGCCTGTTGCAATTTATCCATCTTGGCGTCACGCAATTCGAACGATGCATTGGAGTTGGAATACAGCACCAACTTGGCTGCCTGACAACCATTTTTCAGGGCATAATCCATTGCCCATTGTGCCAATTTCTTATTATTATCCGTAATCATTTCGTTTAATTTTCAGTTGTTCATTTTGTTAGCTTTCTCCTCCTACCGTCAGTTTGCTGACCAATGCCGACGGCATGCCGCAGGTCACAGGGCAGGACTGTCCGTCTTTGCCACAAGTCCACGTACCGTTGTCAATCTTGTCGTTATTGGCAACCATGGTAATATCTGCCAACGCTTTCGGTCCGTTGCCGATGATATTGATGTCCTTGATGGGCTGTGTCAGTTTGCCGTCTTCAATCAGATAACCGGATTTTACGAAGAAAGTAAAGTCGCCGGCACCGATCTGCACCTGTCCGTTGGTGAAGTTGTCTACAAAGATGCCGTTTTTCACGGTAGAAATAATGTCTTCCTCCTTCATATTGCCGGCTTCCATATAGGTGGCGCGCATACGGGGAATAGGCATATTGCGGAATGTGTCGCGACGGCCGTTTCCGGTAGGCGTTACGCCATAATGTTTGGCACTGATGCGGTCGTGCAGGTAGCTGGTCAGCACACCGTCTTTCACGATATAAGTTTTTTGTCCTTCCACACCTTCATCGTCGAAGTTTACAGAGCCCCGGTTGAAAGGAATGGTGCCGTCATCCACCACGTTGATATGCTCGTCGCAAATCTTCTTGCCGAAGAGGTCGCAGAAGATGGAAGTGCGCTTGCGATTGAAATCGGCCTCGAAGGCATGTCCGATGGCTTCGTGCAGCAGGATGCCCGAACCTCCTGCACCCATAACCACAGGCATCTCGCCGCCTTTGGGCTTGATGGCCTTGAATAGGATGGAGGTGTTGTCCACTGCTTCGCGTGCAAGGACTTCAACGATATCGTCTGTCATGAATTCAAATCCTTTGCGGTAGGAGCGGCTGGCATAGCCATTCTCCATTTTTCCGTCTTCTTCCATAATACAGACTGCCACGAACGAAACCATGGGGCGGTAGTCATAGTAGCTCACTCCTTCGGAATTGCAGAACAGCACATGAGAAGTGTTGTCGGTGAGATAGGCCTGCACCTTGCTTACACGTTTGTCCAAAGAGAAAATCTTCTCGTTCAGTTTTTCAAGATAAGGGATTTTGGCCTTTACGCTCACGTCTTCCCAAGGTTCGGTAACGGCATAGCGGCTTTTGGCTATTGTCTTTTCCGTCAGTCCCACTGTTTTGCCGGCTTTGCCGGAAGAGGCGATGCGGGCGGCAGTGCGGGCAGCGCGTAACATTTCGTCCAACGTGACGCCTTCTACATAAGCATAACCGGTTTGGTCTCCTGCCAAAACACGCACGCCCATGCCGAAGTCGATGTTGGCGCCGCAGTTGTTTACCTTGCCGTCCATCAGGCTTACATTGTTGTTGAATGTGTGTTCAAAATAGAGATCGGCATAGTCGCCGCCTTTTTCCAATGCGGCAGCAAGCACTTTCCTTACATCGGCTTCTGTTACGCCGAAATGATTCATTGCCGCAGCAACGGCAGATTTGTCATCTGCTCCTTCCAATGCCTTCCGTACGGATGCAGGCATAGCCAACGACGGTACTGCCAGCGAGCCTAATGCCGCCAAACTTCCCGTCCTTAAAAAATTTCGTCTATCCATCTTTTTTCTATAAATTGGTTATAAGAAACTGTTTCTTTTTTTCTTTCTTCGGGCCGTCGGTCAATTCTCCTTTGTCAACAGGCTTTCAAGCTCTTCTGCGTTCAGGCGCAGGTAGAACTGCCCTTTGTATGCCACGGAGATGGCGCCGGTTTCTTCCGATACAATGATTGCGTGTGCGTCCGAGGCTTGGGCGATTCCCATTGCGGCTCTATGGCGTAAGCCCAATTCTTTGGGAATATCCAGGTTGTGCGATACCGGCAGGATACAGCCTGCTGCTTTGATGCGCTTCTTGCTGATTACCATGGCTCCATCGTGCAGCGGACTGTTCTTGAAAAAGATATTTTCTATCAGACGCTGGTTGATGTCGGAATTGATAACCTCGCCCGTGCGCACCACGTCGTCCAAAGGCATGTTGTGCTCCATGACAATCAAGGCGCCTACTTTTTGCTTTCCCATGCTGATGCATGCCATTACTATCGGCATGATATCTTCATGCTCCAACAATTCTTTCTTGTTGCCGGTGAAGAAACGTACCAATGCGCTGGCATGTTGGTGCGAGCCGAGCGTAAGCAGAAAACGTCGTATCTCTTCCTGAAACAAGATGATGAGTGCCAATACACCCACACTGACCAATTTGTCGAAGATAGAGCCAAGCAGCTTCATTTCCAGCACTTGGGATACTACCAGCCATATCAGGATAAATACCAGAATACCGGTAAACACATTGATAGAACCGGAGGCTTTCATCAGTTTGTACGTATAGTACAACATAAGCGCTACCAGTAGTATGTCAATGAAATCTTTTATGCCAAATTCTATAAACACAAGCTATCTATAATTTATGATTCGTATTTTTTCTCATGGCCTCCACTATTTTCACGGTTTCCACGGCTTCCTTCACGTCGTGAACCCGGATGATGTCGGCTCCTTTCAGCAAGCATATCGTATCGATCACTGTGGTGCCGTTCAGGGCTTCTTGCGGCGTGTTGCCCAGCAGACGGTATATCATCGACTTGCGAGACACTCCTACGAGCAAAGGTAATTCGAAGATGCGGAACTCTTCCAAATGTGCCAATAATTCGTAGTTGTGCTCCAACGTTTTCCCGAAACCGAATCCGGGATCAAGGATGATATCTTTCACGCCGAGGTCGCGCAATTGCTGCACTTTACGGGCGAAATATTGAAACACTTCCTTCAGCAGATTGTCATAATGCGGATGTTGCTGCATGTTCTGCGGGGTGCCCTGCATGTGCATCATTATATAAGGTACGTTCAGTTCGGCCACTGTGCGGAACATGCCGGCGTCCATCTCTCCGGCTGCAATGTCGTTGATGATGGCCACTCCGTATTCTTCCACGCACATGCGAGCCACGTCGGCACGAAAAGTGTCGACTGACACCACGGCATCCGGACACGTCTTGCGCAGTACGGTGAGGCCTAAGCGCAGGCGTTCCATCTCTTCGCGGACAGAAACGTCGGCGGCATCCGGACGGGAAGAGTAGGCGCCGATGTCGATGATTCCGGCGCCATCCTTCAGGATTTGTTCTGCGCGGCAAGTTATTTCCTTCTCCGTCTGCATGCGGCTGCCGGAATAAAAAGAGTCGGGAGTTACGTTCAATATCCCCATGACGCAAGGGGTAGATAAGTCCATTAGTCGGCCGTTGATGTTTATATAATAGGGTTTCAAGGCTTCCATAAGCGGTTTTTCTGTTACATTTCTGCAAATGTAAACAAAAAAGTTGTAGTTGGTGCATGTCGGTAATCATAAAATGAGGAATGCTGCACGGAATGTGTTCCGATTCCTTTTCTTTGTTCGAGGATAAAGTCATATCTTTGCCCTCCGTTTTAAAGGGGCGTTCGGGTGTACTGCATACCCGGACTGACTTTGTGCACAAAAGAAAAATATGACCTTGTTATGACTTTAATACGTTTCTCTCTGTTTGCCCTCCTTTTGGGCTTGGCGGCTTGTTCCGACCCCGCCTATGATGTGTTGCTGGATTATGAAAAATCGCTTTGTCGTGCCGACTCGCTGGTGCAGGCAGGTGTTGCCGATAGTACGCAGACAGCCGAAATGCTTTCCGAACTGCACCGCGAGTACAGCCGGGCAAAAGAGCTTTCCGACGGGAAACGTGTGCGCATGCAGCCTGCCGACAAGCGGAAACAGTTTCTGTGGGGAGCGTTCAGTGCCCTGATGTTCGGCTTGAATATCTGGCTTTCCATTCGCGACATCAAGTTCCGCGACGACCGCAAGCACCGCCGCTATTTGGTGGATTTGAGCGAAAACGAACAACGCCTGCGCAACAACGAGCGCGAACGTGAAGAACTGAAGGCGTGTCTGGAGGAGATGTCCCTGACCGAAGCGGAGCGTGAAGAGGTGCACCGTTCGCTCACGAACCTCATGGCACACGGCAACCGCCTGCATGAGGAAAACGAATCGCTCCGCACCCGCCTCAAGGAGTACGAGAAACGCCCTGTGCCCCGCGAATTGGAATTGCTCAAGAAAGAGGGCGAGCGTGCCCGGCACCTGAATGAGCAGGTGCAGGTTCTCTCTTCTGCTTTGGTGGAGGGCGATGAAGTGGTGGAACAGCTGCGCCGCCGTCCCAGATTCCTTACGGACGATGATTGGGAGTATTTGCAGAAACTTGCAGACCGGGTGTACGATAACTTCACCGGACGGTTTTCTCTGCACTTCCCTCAACTTACGCCTGCCCACCGTCAGCTTAGCTTGCTCATCCGCTTGCGTTTTAGCAATGCACAGATTGCCGCGTTCACTGCCGTATCTCCCTCCTCCGTGTCTCAACAGAAATTCCGGCTGAAGAAACGGCTGATGGAGGCAGACGAAGCGTTATTCGCCAACGGGGAGACGATAGATACCGTAATTGAACGCTACTGAAGCTTATAGAGACTTCTCCTTTATTAATATGTACCGGTTAAAGCTTGTTTGCTTTCTGTAAAAAGCAAAATGTGTCTGTTTTTGCTTTCTGCTCTAAACAAAAAGCGGGAGCTTTTGCTTGTTTGTCCGAGCAAATGAGTATATTTGTCATCTAATCTTCTTCTTATAACTATGGATAGTCTATTTAATCTGAGGTCTTAGAATTCTGGTTGATTAATTTATGGAACACATAGGTAAATTGGTCTGTTTATGCGTTGGGCTAATATTCCCGATAATAGCAATGGCTCAACAAACTCTATCCATTGATGCGAAAATAATTGATGGTGAAACCAAGCAGTCTCTTCCTTATGCATCAATATATATAACAGACAGCCATGGCACAATATCCAATCAAGAGGGTGAATTCGTAATAAAAGCTTTACCAACAGATAGACTGCGTATCTCTTACGTTGGTTATGAAACACAAACTATAAAAGCATCTGAAATTTCTGATGTCATTTTATTGAAACCACAAGCTATAAGATTGAATGAGGTTGTAGTAAAACCTATAAATTTGCATGCTTTTCTGATGCAAGCTTTGGCTAAATATAAAAAAGAAAGTAAAGCTAATAAGAAGACCGTAAACTCTTTCTTTTATAGGCAAATTACAAAAACAAACTCTGTCTGTAATGAGATTGTCGAATCGTTTTTCAATGCAACACCACATCTTAGTATACTGAATTTAGAACTCATCACTGGACGTTATGCCGTTTTGCTTGATGATTCCATACATAAGTATGCGCATTTTAAGAACTTCTTTTATTTATCGCAATTAAGGCCGCTTATGTTGAGCGGAAGAGTGAGAGATAAGGAAAATTGGCTGATACAGCCCTTATTTGAAAATTATGCTAAATATTATACCGTATCTTATGATGCTCTATATGACTTTGATAATGCTTCCACTACTTATAAGATAAACCTTAAACCACGAAAAGGGATTTCTAACCCTATTATAACAGGTAGTATGTTTATTGACTCTTCAACTCTTGAATTAAAACGGTTTGAAGGAGAGATAGTAAATAATATTCTTACTTTTACTGATGAAACAGGCCATAAGGAACAAAACAGAGATAGTAACCCCCATTTTGTTATAAACTATAAGATAGTAGGAGGAGTGTCGATGGTGGAATCGGTAATTGTGGATATCAAATATACTATAAAATATGGAAATGTGGATATTCATTCCGTAATGTATAATACTGGTATTGAAACAAAAAACAAAACAAAAAAAATAGCTAAAAGCAATGATTTGCTAAATAAAATAGCAAATCAAAACTATGATCCTGATTTTTGGAAAGATAAAGCCATTATCAAGCGTACTCCTTTGGAACAGTCGACAATCGAGATGTTTGAAAAGAAGAATTTATTCGGAACGTATTCTCTTGATAAATAGTCGATATGTAATTGCAATTTAGAATCAAAGCTTATTAAAAAAGAGGGGGCAGCCCTAATTCATAATATTCAAAAAAAGGTTTATCGGAGAACTATAGTTTATTTATCTCAACAAAAAAACAAGTGGTGGAACATCTTTTTCAGGCCTTTTTTACGAGCAATGCGGACTCGGTCTTATATCGAGGCTACCTAATTTATACTTAAATACCCCTTCGTCAGAAGGTGTTCTGGCGGGGGGCGAGATGGGATGCCCGGCAGTGGTTGTGAACTCTCTTTTTGCTGTGATAATTTTAAACAATTAGCTTCCAGGGATAAAAGGGAGTGGCTTTTCAGCCCGACGTGAAAGGTCTTATTGGGATATTCTTTAAAAACATATTTTCATGTGGAAATAAAGTCTGTTTGGCTCTGTGTAGTAACCTCTTTGTATCATTAAGCACCTGTATGTTTCTCTTTTTTTCTATAAAATGGAATTCTCATTTGTCAGATATACGGTTTTTTTATGAATCTTTTGTTCTTTTGATAAAGTTGCGTTATCTTCGCTACGATGATGTGGAAAAACAACCTGAAACGTGCAATTCTATCCTGATATTCCCATAGTAGATAATGATGAGATTCTCTTTGCTAAAGTGGAGCGAGGAGATATGACTGCATTTACAGAAATTTATCATAGATACCATAAGTTGCTTTACGTCATGTCGTATCGTTATTTGATGGATACGGAAATGGCGAAAGATGCAGTGCAACATGTCTTTACTCGCTTTTGGGAATATCGTACGGAACTTCGTGTGGGGGTCAGCCTGAAAAACTATTTGGTGACAATGACCAAGAACCATATTTTGAATGTGATTCGTAATGAAAATAATGCCGTTGCCAAAAACTATGAGATGGCACAGGACGCCCCCGAATATGAAGATATTTTAGTGGAAAGCTTGGAGAAAAAAGAGTTGATGTCTTTATTCTACAAAGCTTTGGAAATGCTTCCACCTCAAAAACGTGATATTTGCTTGATGAAAGTGCAGGAAGAATTAAGCAATCAAGAAATAGCCGATCGGTTGCAACTCTCTATCAACACCATTAAAACCCACTATTCGGAAGCCTTGAAGTTACTGCGTATTTATTTGCGTAAAATGCTAATAATTGTTACATATCTCACCTTGTTGAAGAGTTTGAGTGTCTATTTGGTTGTATGGATAATAAAATCATAGGTAAACCTACCGAGAAACAGATACAGGAGGTGTTGGGCGGAACATCTACTCCTGAAGTTGCGCAATTGGTTGCAAAATGGTTTGCGACCGATGAGGGAACTGCCTACCTGTCACGTTGTATGGAACGGGATGCGGAACAAATAAAAGCCGATTACGAAGAACTTTATGTGGACCATGCTGTTCCGTCGGAGGAGATGTTTGGCCGTATTCGTCAAAACATCCGGCGGAGACGGATTCGCCGACTCTCTTTCCGTGTAGCGGCTGTGGTTATTCCATTCATTCTGCTGGCAGGGCTGTTTGTTCAAGTAAATATGCGTGTAGACTTGTTTGGCAATTCCGGCTATGAGGAAGTTTATGTGCCAAAGGGTGAACGCTTGCAAATGATGTTTCAGGATGGTACACACGTATATGTCAATTCGGATACCCGGTTGAAATATCCCAGGAAGTTTGCATTGTTCAACCGTGAGGTTTATTTGGACGGGGAAGCATATTTTGTTGTATCCAAAAATTCCCACCGCCCTTTTATTGTTAATCTCGAAGGCTCGGCCCTTCATGTTTTGGGCACATCGTTCAATGTGCAGGCTTATCCTGAAAGTCAGAATATCACGGTGTGCCTTGATGAAGGACGTATTAAATTGGCTCTTCCTTCGGACAAGGAATATCCGTTGCAACCCGGTGAACGACTGGTTTACAATCGCGCAAGTAAACGCTGCACGGTTTCCCGGAACGTCGATAACATAGCTTCCCTGTGGAAAGCGAATGTGATAGCTTTCAAAAACGCCTCGTTGGCCGAAGTTGCCAGCGTGTTGGGGCGTTGGTATGACGTCGATTTTAAGATAGAGGGCAAGAATGCTTGGAACGTATATTTCACCCTTACGTCGGAAAATATACCTCTTGAAAAAATTCTACGGGATTTGGAGAAAATAGCACCGCTTCAATTTACGTATAGTGAAGCAAAGAAAGAGGTGTTGGTTACTTCCAAATAAAAAAACTCAAAAAAAAGTTTCTTTTCCTCTCACCCGTTCTAAGGTTCTGTGTGTCTATTCTGTATAAAGTGATTTTTATACTAAATGTTAATCTAAAAGTAAAAGTTATGAAACACAGGATTTTATTTGTGCTACTTTTCTGTTTTGCGGTTTGCTCTGCAGTTTCGGCCCAAGAGGTGTCAATGAATTTTCGGCAAGTGAAGCTGGAGAAGGTTTTTGATACTATTACGCAGCAAACCGGGCTTACAGTGGCTTATAGCAGGCCTACGGTCAATCCCGACAAGATTGTTTCCATTCAGGCGGATAAAGAAGAAATTTCCAAATTCCTTCGGCGACTGCTTGCAGATATGGATGTGGATTTTGAGATTGGCGAGACAAAAATTTACTTGAAAGCAAAGGTCGCTTCCGATACAACCAAGCAAAGCGGTAAGACAAAGAATATTTCCGGCACTGTCATTGACCAGAATGGAGAGCCGGTGATTGGTGCCAGCGTAATTGTGAAAGGCACCACCAATGGGTTGATTACCGATATGGATGGAAACTATACATTGACCGACGTTCCGGAAGATGCTGTCATTTCCATATCATATATCGGGTATCAGACGGTGGAGCTGAAAGCCGATAACAAAGCTTTGGCAAAGGTTACGTTGAAAGAGGATAGCGAGTTGCTGGAAGAAGTGGTAGTTGTGGGTTATGGAGTACAGAAGAAACGCGATGTAACAACGGCTATTGCCAGTCTTCGTGCAAGCGACATGAAGGGACAGCCGGTAACTTCTATGGCAGAGGCCATGGTAGGTAGGATGCCGGGAGTACAAGTGTCGCAGTCGACGGGTGCACCGGGTTCTTCTTTGCAGATTAAAGTACGTGGAACGGGAACCATTACGGCAGGAACTTCACCGTTGTATGTTGTAGACGGTGTGCCGCTTGCCCAAGAGCAATTGAACACGTTTAATATGAATGACGTGGAATCCATCGAGGTGTTGAAAGATGCTTCTTCTGCTGCGATTTACGGTTCGCGCGGTTCAAACGGTGTGGTACTGATTACTACTAAGAAAGGAGAAGAGGGGCGTGCCACGGTTTCTTACAACGGATATTATGGTTGGCAGACGGTTTCCAAAAAGATAGACATGCTCAATGCCTATGAGTATGCCGACTTGGTGAACGATGCCCGTAATAATACATATATAGATAAAATGGAGTCGGTCAACCGAAAACTCATAGCGCAAAATAAGACTCCTTTGCCTTATAATATATCGGATGATAATACTGTTCGTCTGCAGAACACAAATAATGATTATAATACAATCGTTCCCATAGAGATTTTGCCATACCTGAGAGGAGAGAAGGGGCTGATTGACACAGATTGGCAAGATGAGATTTTCCGTACGGCAGGCATGCAGAGCCACTCTGTATCTGTTTCCGGTGGCAGTCAGAAGATAAAGTATTACGCATCTGTCGATTATTTATCACAAGAAGGTGTCATTGTCAACAGTGATTTTACCCGTTATAGCTCGCGCTTCAACCTCGATGTAACCGAGGGCATCTTTAAGTTCGGGTTATCGTTAAGTCCGTCTGTGACAATAGAAAATGCTGTCAATTCGGACGGTGCGTATAATTCCAATGGCGGTGGCATCATTGCTTCTGCACTGCATAGTGCCCCCATATTTCCGGTATATAATCCCGACGGTTCTTTTTCTTTCATTCAAAATGCGTGGAGTTCGAATACGCAAACGGTACTTCCGAATGGTACTGTCAGGAAAGGTAATAGCCAGACGCAAGTCTGGAATCCCGTGGCATTGGCTATGTTGCAGAAAGATGAAACGAAAGCATCCCGCATCTTTGGCAATGTTTATGGAGAAGTAGCTTTTATGCCGGAGTTGAAATATCGTGCCAATTTCGGTGTGGATATATACAGCAGTTCAAGGGATACTTTTCGTCCGTCCACCATCCCAATTTCTAATACGGAAGGTAATCCGGAGTCGGTTCCCGAAGCAACTGCGCGAACTGGCAAGATGTATAACTGGCTGTTTGAACAAACCATGAACTATAATAAGGAAGTAGGTGGGCACTCGTTTTCTGCATTGGCCGGCTGGACCATGCAATACCAGAGAGATGAAAGCACCTATGCTTTTGCCAATGGATTCATCACGAATACTGTACCGACGTTGAATGCGGGTACTGTTACCCGTGGTAATACGCAGGCTTCTGAGTGGGCTTTACTTTCGGGACTTGCCCGTCTCCAGTATAATTATAAAGGCAAATATATGCTTACCGGGGCTATTCGTGCAGATGGCGCTTCCCGTTTTGGAAAGCACAACCGCTGGGGATGGTTTCCGTCAATATCTGCCGGATGGCGTATGACTGAAGAAAAATTCATGAAGTCTTTGTCTTTCATCGACGATTTGAAGTTGCGTGCCAGCTATGGCCTGACAGGTAATTTCCGTATACCTAACTACGGTGCGCAAGGTGAAGTTGCCTATCTTAGCTATGTGTTGGGTGGAAGCAGTGCGGAGGCTGTCAAGGGAGCAGCGCCCAAGAGTATGCCTAATCCCGAATTGCGTTGGGAAAAGACTGCACAGGTGAATGTGGGGTTCGATGCATCCCTATTCAAGAACCGCTTGACTTTGGGTTTGGATGTATATAACAGTAACACGTATGACTTGCTTTTGAATGTGCCTGTGCCAATGATGACGGGTTATAGTACTCGTTTGGAAAATATCGGTAAAGTGAACAATAAGGGAGTGGAGTTTAATATTGCAACCAACCAGAAGACGGGCGACCTCAACTGGAGTCTTTATTTCAATATCTCAAAGAATATCAACGAAGTGAAAGAACTCGGACCGGGCAATGCGGATATTATATCTTCCGGTTCAGTGAGCAATGCCTATTTTATAACTTGCGTGGGTGAAGCAATCGGAAGCTATTATCTTCCTATCGTAGAAGGCATTTATAAGAATCAGGCTGAGGTGGATGCTGCTTTGCACTATAAGGATTCTCCCACCAATTATGGATTGGCTGACACAAAGCCGGGTGATTTTAAATTTAAGGACGTTAATGGAGACAAGATATTGGATATTTCGGATACGGATCGTGCCATTGTGGGTAATTACATGCCCGATTTTACTTATGGTTTCGGTGCTACACTGGCTTGGAAGGGTGTCGACTTCGGTATTGTTTTCCAAGGAGTGCAAGGTAATGAGATTCTGAACCTGTCACGGCGATATTTTTATAACCATGAAGGAAATATGAATAACTACAAAGGGGCTGTTAATCGCTGGAAGTCGGAGGATAATCCCGGTAGTGGAATGAATGTACGTGCCAATCGTGTCAGCAAAGGACAGAACGGAATAACCTCTACATGGCATGTGGAAGACGGCTCTTATCTGCGCATCAAGAACATATCTTTGGGCTATACGTTGCCGGAAAGCTGGCTTCGGAAGGTGTATTTGAAGTCTGCCCGTATATATTGTTCCGTCCAAAACCCATTTACCTTTACAAGTTATGAGGGATATAATCCGGAGGTGTCAAATCGCACTGCCGCAACGACCAATGGAGAAGATTACGGTGTGTATCCATTGGCAAGAACGACCTCGATAGGCGTTAATCTTACGTTTTAATCTTAAAAAAACAGTGATATGAAAAAAATAATAATATTGGTTTTTACAGCAATAATTCTTTCAAGCTGTAATGATTTTATAGATCTGAAACCCATTGATTTTCCTACGGAAGAGACGTTTTATAAAGATGTAAAAGGGTTGGAAGGAGCGGTTATAGGCCTTTATGATGAGTTGCAGTCCAGTGGCCAGTATGGAGCAACGTTCATGACTTTGATGGAAGTGCGTGGCGACAATGTGAAAGATGATAATTCCGGTGCCAGTGGCGGTATCAGATACCAGATAGAAGTGTTTACTGAGACCCCGGCAAACTCCAATTTGTCAGGCGCTTGGCTTTCGCTCTACACAACGATTTATCGTTGCAACTTGGTACTTCAAAATATGGAACAGGTATCAATGTCTGAAGAACAACGAACTCGTATAGTCGGACAAGCCTCGTTTATACGTGCATTGTGTTATTTTAATCTGGTTCGCTTGTGGGGTGAAGTGCCCGTCGTCACTAAGACTCAGACTGTGGCAGAAGCGCGTAATAATAAGCGTGCTGCCGTCGGTGAGGTTTATGACCGGATAGTCAAAGACCTGACCGTGGCCCAGAGCTTGCCTGCTGTTTGGGCAGAGGCGGAAAGAGGTCGTGTCACTTCGTATGCTGCTCATGCGTTGCTGGCAAAGGTCCACTTGTATAGAAAAAACTATCAGGGGGTTGTCAATGAGCTTGCCCCGGTAATGGCAGCCATCAAGGCAGAGAAGGATTTGATGTTGGTACCTATGCCGCAAACTTTCCCTAATAATCTGAAAACAAGCAAGGATATTATTTTCGCCGTTCAATATCTTAAGGGCGGAATTGGCGAGTCTGTCCACCAGAATAATCGCTATCGCAACAATGATAATGGCAATGTCATTTCTTTAGAGCAGTCGGAATTTGAAAGCAACGCGGACAACCGTAAGGCTTTGGTTGCTCCTACCGGGAGTGGAAAGCGTCCGGGCAAATTTGATGCGCCTGCTACGAACAACGAAACCAGTGCCGATTTTCCTGTGTTGCGTTGCGCTGAAGTAATGTTGATGTATGCCGAAGCGGCTAATGAGCTTGCCGCCACTCCTACGCAAGAGGCTTTGGATGCCCTGAATGCCGTACGCATAAACGCAGGACTTACCGGCAAGACATTAGACGAATTGTCCACAAAAGAACTCTTCCGACGGGCGGTATATAAGGAGCGTCGTCTGGAACTTGCTTTAGAGTGCGACCGATGGTTTGACATTGTGCGTACAGGTCAAATGTCTTCCATATTTCCCGGAATTGCCAACTATCGCCAACTCTATCCGGTTCCTTTGACTGAAATAGAGAATGTCAATGATAAAACAGGTTGGCAGAACGAGGGATATATTATAGAATAAAAGTTGTTTTGAAATCCGTGAAATTATGAGAAAGATATATTTATTGCTGTTTGCACTTTTTGCTGTATTGCAGCTTTCGGCTCAAGACCGCGTTGCGCAGATTCGTGAAAAACTGATGAATCGCGACCAAAGCTCGGTGCTTGTGGTAGCTCATCGTGGCGACTGGCGTAATTTCCCTGAGAACTCATTGGAGGCGATAGACAACGCCATTAAGATGGGTGTGGACATTGTGGAGCTGGATGTAATGGAGACAAAAGACGGTGAACTGATTTTGATGCATGATAAGTCATTGGATCGTACCACTACCGGAAAAGGCTTGGTTTCTGAAAACACGCTTGATGAGATACGGCAATTGAAGTTAAAGAATGGCTGTAATATCCGTACCATTCACAAAGTCCCTACTTTGGAGGAGGCTTTGCTTCACGCCAAAGGTAAGATTATGATAAATCTGGATAAAGCAGACGCTTATTTTGACCGGATTTATGAACTGATGCAGAAGACGGGAACCACCAAGCAAATCATAATGAAAGGGCGTAAGACGGTGGAAGAAGTCAAGAAGCAATTCGGCGATTATTTGAACGATGTAATCTATATGCCCATTATAGACCTCGATGCGCCCGGGGCTGAGGAGCAAATAGAAAAGTTCATTAAGGACATGGCTCCTGTTGCTTTCGAGTTGCTGTATGTAAAAGACACCAATCCGCTTCCTAAGAAACTGGCGACAGCTTTGAGCGGCCGTTCTCTTATTTGGTATAATACTTTGTGGGACACGATGGCAGGCGGACATGACGACGACATGTCTTTGCAGAGCCCGGATGCCGGTTATGGATATCTGATTGATACACTGGGATGTCGCATAATACAGACGGACAGACCTGCTTACCTGCTGGAATATCTGAAAGCAAAGAATCTGCACGAATAGGGAGCTGAGAACTCATGTGGAAGTTTATTGCCAATTTTTACAAGGTCTCGCAAGCGAGGCCTTGTAATGGAGAGACTTTGCCGGAACAGAAACGTCGCTTGAAACATCTGCAATGGTCCACTTTTCTTGCCGCGACGCTGGGGTATGGCATATATTACGTCTGCCGTCTCAGTTTGAACGTAGTGAAGAAGCCGATAGTGGAGGAGGGTGTTTTTTCTGAAACAGAATTGGGCATCATCGGTTCGGTGTTGTTCTTTACCTATGCTGTCGGCAAGTTCACCAATGGCTTTCTGGCCGATCGTAGCAATATAAACCGCTTCATGAGCACCGGACTGTTGGTGACGGCATTGGTCAACCTTTGCCTCGGCTTTGTCAATTCATTCATCCTGTTTGCTGTCCTTTGGGGAATCAGCGGTTGGTTTCAGTCAATCGGTGCGGCTTCCTGTGTGGTGGGATTGTCACGTTGGTTCACGGATAAGCAGCGCGGCTCTTTCTATGGATTCTGGAGTGCGAGCCATAACATCGGTGAAGCCATGACTTTTATTGTTGTTGCTTCCATTGTCAGTGCTTTCGGTTGGCGGTATGGCTTTCTGGGGGCAGGACTTGTCGGACTGACCGGTGCCTTGATTGTCTGGCGTTTTTTTCACGATACTCCGCAAAGCAAAGGGCTTCCTGCCGTTAATGAGCCTAAGAAGGAGAAAGAAATGAGTGCATCGCAGAGCGAGGAGTTTAACCGTGCTCAAAAAGAGGTGCTTCGCAATCCTGCCATCTGGATATTGGCCCTCAGCAGCGCTTTCATGTATATCAGCCGTTATGCGGTGAACAGTTGGGGCGTTTTTTATTTGGAGGCGCAGAAAGGCTACTCGACGCTGGATGCCAGCTTCATCATCTCCATCAGTTCGGTTTGCGGCATTGTGGGCACCGTGTTTTCCGGTGTTATCTCTGACAGACTGTTCGGAGGGCGTCGCAATGTTCCTGCCTTGATTTTCGGTTTACTGAATGTTGCAGCCCTCTGCCTTTTCTTGCTTGTGCCGGGAGTTCATTTTTGGTTGGATGCTGTGGCAATGGTGTTGTTCGGTCTTGGTATCGGTGTGCTGATTTGTTTTCTCGGTGGATTGATGGCCGTTGATATAGCTCCTCGTAATGCTTCGGGGGCTGCATTGGGAGTGGTCGGCATTGCCAGTTATATTGGTGCAGGGCTTCAGGACGTGATGAGTGGTGTGTTGATAGAAGGAAACAAATCCATGATAGACGGAGTGGAAGTTTACGACTTTACTTATATCAATTGGTTTTGGATAGGTTCTGCCTTGTTGTCGGTATTGTTGGCTTTGTTTGTTTGGAATGCTCGGAATAAATCGTAATCCGTTGGCGGAATAATTATAACGCATACCCGGTCTCTTCATGAAATTATTATCAGCCAATCTCGAAGAATGAAGCAATTGCACAAACTGATTGACCTGATTGCTGATGATGTGTTGATAAAGGAGTAGGATAATATCTTTACAAAATAGGCCTTTATTCTTTCCCTTTTGAAAAAGAAAACGGAGTTGTCTTTTCTCACTCCTATACAGAGGGTAGATCAGTATAGGACTGATGTACCCTCTGTCGTATACTGATGTGGCATCAGTCGTATACTGATCTATCCCCTCGCCAGAAGGTGTTCTGGCAGGGGTAGGAGATTGTATGCTGATGGTTGGCTGAGAGAAACAGAATGGTTTGGAAATTTTGTTACAATATTTTTTCTTTTGACTATTGTCGTAGTTTAAATCATAAAGCATGTAATCGTGCTGAAAATCGCAATATTACAGATTATTCAACAAACAGAGGTGTAGCTATTGTTTATTTGAAAGAAAAAAGCATAGCTTTGCGACTAAAGTGCATAGCAATGTGCTTTTAAGATTTTTAGAGATAAAATTGTAAGAAGCGTTGTATATTCTCGTGACTGAAAACCTAGGACATTTTCAAAAACGCACAGAATGGCATAGCTGTTTCCTATGCTGGTTTCAGCGTGGGCTGCTGTCCATATATTCGTGCGTTTGGGTTTTCCTAGGACCTTCAGTTACAGAAATATAGATAAAATCCAGCAACAGGATGAAGCTCATTTAATCACCAATATTATACTAAGCATACTGCATATTTGAAGATTGTAGTAATTTTGCAATTGCTGATTGAAAGCAGGATCTCACAATATCGAAAATATTTTTGCTGCGTCTATTGCAGAATTAAATAAAAGTATTACCTTTGTATTCGATATGACCTCCCACGCTTCCCGTAGAACAGCGCACCCGGGGAGGTCTTCGAGTTTTTATATAGTAGCTTCTGATAAAATTGACTGATAAAACAGATTATACAAAGAAGCCGTTGCCCATCGTCGATCAAGTTGCGCGGCTAAAACAACGGGGACTTGTTTTCGATGATGAAAGCAAGGCATTCGCTTATTTGTTCAATATCAGTTACTATTGACTTCGTGCATACACTTATCCATTCCAAGAGAACGGTGAAGATTCTGAACACAACTTTACTCGCAAAGATATTCACTTCAAAGACATAATAGATCTTTATTGTTTTGACCGCAGACTGCGTTCACTTATTTTCAATGCTATTGAAAAAATAGAAGTGGCAGTACGCACAAAAATCGTACAGGTATATGCCGAAAGCACAGGTGATAGCCATTGGTACGATGATGAAAGTTTATATCGTTTCGGTTACGATGATTTGATGGATCATATTGATGCTGATGTAAACCGAAGCAACGAAGATTTTATCAAGCATTACAAATCAAAATACAATAATCCTCCGATGCCGCCAAGTTGGATGGCACTTGAAGTAGTACCGTTTGCCACATTGAGCCGCTTGTTTCAATCCTTAAAGTTGGATAGTCGCAAAGAGTACATTACTGAACAATTCGGTTTGAAGAAAGTGGCTATATTGGAGAACTGGCTACACGCTATTTCTAATCTCCGCAACTGTTGCGCTCACCACAGTCGTACTTGGAATCGCCGTTTTATGGTTAGCGTAACATTGCCATACAACGCTCTTTATCCATTCATGGATAGAACAACAATCGGACAAATACGCACAAATAAATTGTTTGCTGCACTTTCTTGTATCGCGTATATCCTTGATATTATCAGTCCCGGAAGTGACTTCAAAAAGAATATCAAGGAATTGCTCAAATTCGATTGCTGTCTGCTCGATCTTAAAGATATGGGGTTTCCAAAATATTGGCAATCACTTCCTGTTTGGCGAGAAAAATAGCAAACTCTACGTTTTTATTACGCAGCCGACACCATCCAAAAAGTTGTGTAAATAGAATTGAGATTTAGCGCTCGACTAAATCTCGACCCGAATTATCGTTTACACAAAATAAAGGACAGTCCCGTTTTTGCACGATGAATTAATTTACCGACTTATTCCGAACTGGCGTACTGTCATATACTTCTACTTCTCCCTTTCTTTCATTGCGAGCTTCTGCAATGGCATCCTTGGTTTCCTAATTCGGCCATTTGTACATAATTTCCATTAGACGGGTTTCTACAAAGTTATTAAGGCTTCTATGATCACGCTTTGCTGCACTTTTTAAAGCATCCAACAGATTGCTGTCAAGTCTGAATGTGACTTGTCTTTTCAAAGTTGCTTCTTGCGCTTCTATGCCTTGGCGTTTAGAACGGCTCTCATTGTGTATAGTGAATTCCCACCCTTCAATCTTTTTACATTTCCCTACTATTATTCTTCTCTCTTGATATGTAAAGAAACGTGAGGATAATCCTTCTCGGAAAAACTGTTCTATCTCTTTTTGAGTGGGAATTATTATTCTTTCAAGGATGTTTGTTACGTTATAGTTGACGGAAAATTTCTTCTTAAAATCATCAGGGGTTAAGAAGAAAATGTAATTATCTCGTGGTTCATCATGCTTCGTCATTTCCCAATACATTTCGTAAGTGTACGAACAGTTAATTTTTTTTGTCAGATTATAGTCAAGGGAGGTATAAGGCGTTCCATTGGTGATGATATATATCTGCAGGACTTCGGGGGCTACGTTAAGATGCAACCCCAGATTATCCAAATTGGCATAGGAAACAAGGCTCATATTATCAGAATTGCTATCGGCGTCAAGTGTCCTTTTTATTTTCATAAGGTTTTTGAGCGTCTTATTAATGTCTTTCTTCCAATTTGGAGTAGGATACCATGAGCGCAAGACCTCGGGTGGAATATCAATTTTTAAGACTCGCTGATGACGAATATAATCTTGAAGGTCATAATTAAAAAACTGAATGTACCTCTCTATTAAGAGCTGGATTCTGCTTCTTACTATTGAAGTGGTAAAGCCGGGAGCTTGTTTGTTTCTCTTTAGCAAAGCATTCTCTTCAGGGCCAATGGGTTGAGTGCCCATATTAACTTTATTCATAATATTAATCTTATGTGGGCAAAGATATATATTCTTTATAATACATTCTGTTTGAATGCAAATAAATAAAAATGTGGAATTGTGAAAACTGAAGTTTTTGAACGAAGAATAGACTATATGTTAATAGTTGCGTTTATTGCGCTAAAATCTGATTCAATATAAATTCTAATATATCCGAAACTGGAATTAAGAGGAATGTTCTCACATTGTAGAGATTACCCCAATAGCCTATACTCATTATCAGAGGTTTACCTCCTTCGATTGTAGAGATTGTCATTAAAATCTTCTATTTTCTGTTTTATGTCTTGTTTACTCTTGTAGAGATAGTGATTTTAGAGAGTGCTGATTATTAATGTTTTAACTAAAATGGTTGTAGATGCCGTTTTCTTGCTTTCTCTTGCATCTCGCCCTAACTTTGCAACATCGAATTTGAGAAAAGCGAATGGATTGATCGTTGAGGCCTCACGATGAAAACTTCCGCTTCTCTCGGGTGAGATAAGAAAAATAAAACACATTATTAATTACTTAAAACATTATTATTATGGCATTTTTTAAAAGAACTCTGAAGAAAGTAAACAATTTGTGGTATCCTCAATCCGTAACTTGGGGCAAGCCGGTGACTACTCGTGAGGTGGCTAACGAACTCTCCGCCATTTCTACCGTGACTCGCGGTGACACCTTTGCGGTGGTAGAGAATCTGGGACGGGTGTTGAGCAATTATATGGCACAAGGACGTACCGTGAAACTGGACGGTGTAGGAACCTTTTATTATACGGCTTGTGCCTCCAAGAAAGGAGTGAAGACGGCTGAAGAAGTGAATGCTTCGCAGATAAATGGTGTGCGTGTCCGCTTTCTTCCCGAAGTAGGGCGTACCGTTGGAGGCAGAGTAACTACCCGCAGCATGGTAGACACCAAGATTGTGTGGGAAGAATGGGGCAAGGTTGCTACCCCGAGTGGTAAAACTCCGAGTGATAATACCGGCGGCACAACCCCCGCAGGCAGCGGTGAAACTGGTGGTCAGGGCAGTGGCGAAGGCAATCAAAGTGAAAATCCGCTTGGCTGATTTCCGGCCTGACAACAGGGCTGAATAGAATGCCGGCAGAAGAGTATGAAGCTCTTTTGCCGGCATTGTTTTTCCACATTTCAGGGTTGTCTGATCAGGAAAAACAGCCATATTATCTATAATTTAATATAAAACTTCCCTGCAATGCTATATATAGAAAAAAATGTTCCTATTTTTGCAGGTTGTAAATAAACACTGATTTTAAAAATGAGAATAAAGTTTCTGTCAGTAATTGTGAGCTTTCTTGTGGTGTCAGTGGCGCTAAGTTCGTGCCTTAAATCTGAGGAAAACTATGAATTAAGCTCTGATGCTACGATACATGCTTTCGGTATTGATACCATACATGGCAAAAATTATGATTTTACGATCGATCAGCTCAATCGGGTAATCTACAACAGAGATTCATTGCCGGTAGGCTCTGATACCATCATTGACCGTATTCTAATAAAGACAATGGACGTCACAGGATGGGTCACTTACGGTTCGCCTGTCGATACGCTGTTCGTAACGACCGATTCCATTAATCTGAAGCCGGCTATGAACAACAGCATTGGCATGAAGTTCAAAGTCCGTGCGGCCGATGGCGTTACTATGCGTGAATATACCTTGAAAGTCAATGTCCATTTACAAAACCCTGATTCTTTGGTATGGACAGACATGCAGACCAAAGGCAGTATTTTCTCCAACGCCGTGAATGAAGGCAAGCAAAAGGCTATTGTTCTTGGAGACGATCTGCTGGTTTATACTTCCACTACCCTTGCATACAAAACTTCGACTGCCCCGGATAAATATAGCTGGAGCAAACTGGTTGTGACCGGTCTGCCGGCAGATGCGAAACCGGCGTCTGTTGTAGAACACAATGGCGTGCTCTATATGTTGACGGATAGTAAAAAAGTATATATCTCCGTAGATGGTGCTGTCTGGGCGGAAAGCCCGACATTGGGCAGCAATGTGCTTGCGCTTATTGCCGGTTTCTCCGACCGTTTGTGTGCTGTCTTGGAGATAGACGGGAAACGATATTTCAATATCAGTAAAGACGGGAAGAATTGGGAAACTGCTGTCGGAACAGGCAGTGCTGCTTTGGAAGAAGTGCCTGCGGACTTCCCTACCGAAGAATTTGTTTCGACGTTAACCAAGACCGGTAACGGTGTGGAAAAGGTACTCCTGACAGGTATGCCGTTGGCAGATAATAAAATGACCACACCTTGGTTCTCATTGGATGGCCGAGGTTGGGCTGCCTTGACCGGCACTTCCTATAATGCTTATTGTCCCGGAATATCACACCCTGTTATTATGCATTATGGCGATATGCTCTATTGTTTCGGTGGAGAACTGGACGCTATTTATCGCTCCGTCGAAGGACTTGCATGGTATAAGACGAAATCAAAATTCTTGTTACCCCGGGAGTTCAAAGGTAAAGGCGCTTACTCCGTTGTAGTGGAACCGACAAGAGACAAAACGGTGGCATCGGCCGACAAACGAGATTTCATTTGGGTGGTATTTGGCGGAAACGGTGCTAAGAACGAGGTGTGGCGCGGACGTCTTAACAGATTGGGCTTCGAAATACAATAAAAAAGATGTTATATAAAGAAGAAATCGATTTAAACCGGATACCTCGGCACGTGGCAATCATCATGGACGGCAACGGGCGGTGGGCCAAGCAGCGCGGACACGAACGCAGCTACGGACATCAGGCAGGTGCGGAGACTGTGCATGTCATTGCGGAAACGGCTGCCAGACTGGGAATCGGATACCTTACTTTATATACGTTTTCTACCGAAAACTGGAATCGTCCGTCGGACGAAGTAGCGGCTTTGATGTCGCTCCTATTGGACTCCATTGAGGAAGAGACGTTTATGAAGAATAATATACGTTTTCGGGTGATAGGCGATATTGAGAAACTGCCTGTCAACGTACAACAACGGCTCAATGCTTGTGTGGAGCATACGTCACGTAACACAGGGATGTGTTTGGTGTTGGCGTTGAGCTATTCCTCCCGGTGGGAAATAACGGAAGCTGTCCGGCAAATAGCGGTTTTGGCCCAAAGCGGAAAGCTGAAGCCGGAGCAAATAGACAGTGAACTGATATCCGGCCATCTGACCACTAACTTTATGCCCGATCCCGACCTGCTGATACGTACCGGAGGCGAAATACGCCTCAGCAACTACCTGCTTTGGCAGTGTGCATACTCCGAACTATATTTCTGTGAGACCTATTGGCCGGACTTTCGTGAAGAAGAACTTTACAAAGCTATATGCGACTTCCAGAAACGCGAACGCAGGTTCGGAAAAACAAGTGAACAAATCAGTTAATCCAAAACATATTTAATCATAACATAAATGCATTATCGTATTTTCTCCATACTCGTGACGTTTATCTGTCTTTTCGGCGGTGTATTGACAACTGCCGCACAAAACGTAAATAGTACCGATGAAACCGAGAAACCGGTTATACTCTATTCGGGAACGCCCAAGAAATATGAAATAGCAGATATAAAGGTGGAAGGAGCTCCCAATTATGAGGACTATGTAATCATCGGATTGTCCGGATTATCCAAAGGACAGACTATTACCGTTCCGGGTGACGAAATTACGCAGGCTTGTAAACGCTATTGGCGGCATGGATTATTTTCCGATGTGGAAATCACGGCAGACAAGTTGGAAGATAACCGTATATGGCTGACTATTCATCTGACTATGCGGCCGCGCGTATCCGATATTCGCTATAATGGCGTGAAGAAGTCGGAACGTGAAGACTTGGAGAGCAGAATCGGCATGATAAAAGGCGGGCAGATAACGCCGAACTTGGTGGATAGAGCCAAAACCCTGATTAAACGTTACTTTGACGACAAGGGTTTCAAGAATGCCGATGTAATCATTACGCAGAGAGATGATCCGGAGAAGAAAAACGAAGTCATCGTCAATATCGATATCGACAAGAAAGAGAAGGTAAAGGTTCATGAAATCACCATTGTAGGCAACAAGGCCGTCAAGACCAAAAAGCTGAAGCGTGTGATGAAGAAAACCAATGAAAAGAATAAACTGGTCAATATATTCCGCACCAAGAAGTTTATCGAGGATAATTACGAGGCGGACAAGCAACTGATTATCGACAAATACAACGAGTTGGGTTATCGTGATGCTGCCATTGTGAAAGACAGTATCAAAGCCTATGACGATCGTACGGTAGACATTTTCATGCAGATTGATGAAGGGCAGAAGTACTACCTGCGAAATGTGACGTGGGTGGGAAACACCTTATATCCTTCCGAACAGTTGAATTTCCTGCTTCGCATGAAGAAAGGAGATGTATATAACCAGAAGCTGTTGGAAGAGCGTACCACTTCGGACGATGACGCTATCGGCAATCTTTACTATAATAACGGTTATTTGTTCTATAATCTCGAACCGGTAGAAGTGAATATCGTAGGTGACTCCATTGATTTGGAGATGCGTATTTTCGAAGGGCGTCAGGCCACTATTAATAAGATAAGCATCAAAGGAAACGACCGTCTGTACGAGAACGTTGTCCGTCGCGAATTGCGTACCCGTCCGGGTGAGCTGTTCAGCCGTGAAGACTTGATGCGTTCTATGCGTGAGATTCAGCAGATGGGACACTTCGACCCCGAACAGATCAAGCCGGATATTCAGCCTAAACCGGAAGATGGTACGGTAGATATCGGTTATGACCTTGTGTCTAAAGCCAACGACCAAGTGGAGTTCTCTGCCGGATGGGGACAGACGGGTGTCATCGGTAAGCTGAGTTTGAAGTTCACCAACTTCTCGCTTGCCAACCTGTTGCATCCGGGCGAGAACTACCGCGGTATTCTGCCGCAAGGCGATGGACAGACTTTGACCATCAGTGGCCAGACCAATGCCAAATACTATCAGTCTTACAGCATTTCGTTCTACGATCCTTGGTTTGGCGGCAAGCGTCCCAACGCATTCTCTGTGTCGGCATTCTACTCTCGCCAGACGGATATCAGCAGCCAGTATTACAACTCGGCCTACAGGAACAACTATTACAATAGTTATTATAGCGGTATGTATGGCTATGGTATGTATAATTATGGCAATTACAGTAGCTACGAAAATTACTACGATCCGGACAAGTCCATCCAGATGTACGGTCTTGCAGTGATGTTCGGTAAGCGTCTGAAGTGGCCGGACGACTACTTCCAGTTCACAGCCGAGTTGTCTTATCAGCGTTATATCTTGAGCGACTGGCAGTACTTCCCCGTTACAAACGGTAAATGCAATAACCTGAGCATCAACCTGACCTTGTCTCGTAGCTCCACAGACAATCCTATTTATCCGCGTCAAGGTTCCGAGTTCTCGCTTTCTGCCCAAATCACACCGCCCTATTCTTTGTTGGACGGTAAGGATTACAGCAAGTACAACACCAGCAGTCAGGAGGATATGAACAACATGCACAGATGGATTGAATATCATAAATGGAAATTCAAATCCAAGATCTATATCCCGTTGATGGACCCGATTTCAGTGAAACGCACTCCGGTAGTGATGGGGCGTGTAGAGTTCGGCTTGCTGGGACATTACAACAAATACAAGAAATCTCCTTTCGAAACATTCGATGTGGGGGGTGACGGTATGACCGGCTATTCCAGCTATGCGACGGAAAGTGTTGCCCTGCGCGGATATGAGAACAGCTCTTTGACACCTTATGGTAGCGCAGGTTATGCTTATACCCGTCTTGGCTTGGAATTAAGATATCCCTTGATGCTGGAAACCAGTACAAGTATCTATGCGCTGACGTTTGTCGAAGCCGGTAATGCTTGGCACGACGTGAGCAAGTTCAATCCTTTCGAACTGAAGCGTTCGGCCGGTGTGGGTGTACGTATCTTCCTCCCGATGATTGGTATGATGGGTATTGACTGGGCTTATGGCTTCGATAAGATAAACGGATACTCCAATTATGGCGGCAGTCAGTTCCACTTTATCTTGGGACAGGAATTCTAAGCGATGAACAATTATAAATGACAATTTTTAAAAACGTAATGTTATGAAGAAGAGTTTATTCATCCTTTTGATGCTGTTTGTCGTAGGTGCATCAGCTAATGCGCAGAAGTTCGCTCTGATTGACATGGAATATATTTTGGGAAATATACCGGCTTATGAGCGTGCCAACGAACAACTGGAACAAGTCTCCAAGCAGTGGCAAGGTGAGATAGAAAAGATTGCTGAAGAAGCTAAAGCGATGTACAAGAATTATCAGTCGCAGATAGCCTCTCTCTCTGAGGTGCAGAGGGGCAAGAAGGAAGAAGAAATTGTAGCCAAAGAAAAATCTGCGGCCGACTTGCGTCGTAAATATTTCGGGCCGGAAGGCGAACTGAACAAGAAACGTGAAAGTTTGTTGCAGCCTATTCAGGACAAGATATACAATGCGGTCAAGGAAATTGCAACGCAGAGAGGATATGCCGTAGTGTTGGATCGCGCTTCTGCATCGAGCATTATTTTTGCTTCGCCTAATATCGACATCAGCAATGAAGTACTTGCAAAGTTAGGATATTCGAATTAATTTCATACATTTGCATCCGTTCAATAAATGATTAATCAAATAAACAATAAACATTATGCTTAAAAAAATCGCACTATTCGTTGTCATGTTCATTCTCCCGTTGGGAGCCATGGCGCAAGCAAAATTTGCTCACATGAATTCTCAGGAAGTAATTGCCGTTATGCCCGAATTTACGAAAGCACAGGCTGATTTGGACAACATGTCTAAGAAGTATCAGGAAGAAATGACGCGTACTAATGAGGAATTCCAGAAGAAGTATCAGGAGTTTTTGGCACAAGCCGACTCTCTTCCCAAAAATATAGCCGAAAGACGTCAAAAGGAATTGCAGGATATGGCTCAACGTCAGGAGCAATTCCAGCAGGAAGTTTATCAGTCCATGCAAAAGGCACAGCAAGAGGCTATGGCTCCTATTTATAAGAAACTGGACGAGGCCATTCAGGCAGTGGGCAAAGCAGAAGGCGTGGTTTATATTTTCGACTTGGCCCGTACTCCGATACCGTTCGTAGGAGCGCAAAGTACAGATGTAACTGCTAAAGTAAAGACTCAGCTGGGTATTAAATAATAACGGTGAGAAAAATCTTTTTTTTGATATGCAAGCGCGGATAGTTTTATTCGCGCTTATTTTTTATTATATCCAAATATGCTATCTTTGCGAGAAAGTGAAGAAACGGCATGAAACAGATATTACCTTCCACACCGGGCCCTATCGGTGTATTTGATTCCGGATATGGCGGACTGACCATTTTAAGCAAAATACGAGAGACGCTTCCGCAATATGATTATATTTATTTGGGTGACAACGCACGTGCTCCTTACGGGACTCGTTCGTTTGAGGTTGTCTATGAGTTTACTTTGCAGGCTGTCGTCAAACTCTTCGGGATGGGGTGCCAGCTGGTTATTCTGGCTTGCAACACTGCTTCGGCAAAGGCTTTGCGCAGCATACAGATGAACGACTTGCCCCGTCTTGACCCGACACGACGTGTGTTGGGAGTAATCCGTCCTACGGTAGAGTGTATCGGCAGTATCACTCGTAGCCGTCATGTCGGTGTGCTTGCCACGGCAGGAACTATTAAGTCCGAGTCCTATCCGTTGGAAGTACACAAACTGTTTCCAGACATTAAAGTAAGTGGAGAAGCCTGTCCGCTATGGGTGCCGTTGGTAGAAAACAACGAGGCGCAAGGAGATGGAACGGACTACTTTGTGCGTAAATATATCAATGAACTTCTTGCCAAAGACCGGCTGATAGACACGGTTATTCTAGGATGTACGCATTTTCCCCTTTTATTGCCCAAGATTCAACAATACATGCCGGCGGGCATCACTACCGTTACTCAAGGAGAACTGGTGGCGGACAGCTTGAAAGATTACCTTTCCCGTCATCCGGAGATAGATAAGAAATGTACCAAAGGCGGAAGGTGTGTCTATCGGACCACAGAATCGGAAGATAAGTTTACGGAATCGGCCTCTGTTTTTCTCAATGAGTCGATTAAGGTGGAAAGGATTGAGTTATAATTTTCTGCTTCTACGCGTTATAACAAAAACATTTGTTATATTTGTGCGACAGAAACCTCTAATTTTATACCGTTATGAAGGAAGAAGATAAAAGTAAGATAGTCGAGGTATTTGCCGGCTCGCCGTGGGAAGCGGAACTTGTGAAAAGCTTGTTGGAAAATAACAGCATTGAAGCCGCGACAAAAGACGGAATGGTAGTAAACGTTGTATTACCGGACACCGCAGTGGATGTTTCTGTTCTCGTCAACGAAAAAGACTATGAAGCAGCAATGGAGGTGGTTCGCGAATACGAGAAGAAAAGAAATGAGAATTGACTTTAGTAGAATTGCTGTCAAGATAGGCAGCAATGTTTTGACACGTCGCGACGGTACGCTTGACATTACGCGCATGTCTGCGCTTGTAGACCAGATAGCAGAATTGTATAAAGCGGGTATGGAAATCATCCTTATTTCCTCCGGGGCGGTGGCTTCGGGACGTAGTGAAGTACATCCTAATAGAAAATTGGACAGCGTAGACCAGCGACAACTTTTCTCTGCCGTGGGGCAGGCCAAGCTCATCAACCGCTATTATGAATTATTCCGTGAACACGGCATCCCTGTAGGGCAGGTTCTCACGATGAAGGAGAGCTTTGCCACCCGCCGTCATTATCTCAACCAGAAGAATTGCATGACCGTGATGCTGGAAAACGGTGTCATTCCCATTGTCAATGAGAACGATACCGTTTCCGTGAGCGAGTTGATGTTTACCGATAACGATGAACTTTCCGGATTGATAGCCTCCATGATGGATGCGCAGGCACTGATTATTCTCAGCAACATCAACGGTATCTACAATGGTTCGCCTGCCGATCCGACATCGCGGGTCATCCGTGAGATAGGGCAAGGAGAAGATTTGTCTTCTTACATCCAGACTACGAAATCCGGTTTCGGACGTGGCGGCATGCTGACGAAAACGAGCATAGCCCGCAAAGTGGCAGACGAGGGTATCACCGTTATCATTGCCAATGGCAAGAGGGATAACATCTTGGTGGACATCATCGGGAATGAGAAATTAAAGACGCGAAATGACGAACCGGAATATACGCGTTTCATCCCTTCGCCGGAGCCGGTTTCCAGCGTCAAGAAATGGATTGCCCACAGCGAAGGCTTTGCCAAAGGAGAGCTGCACATCAATGATTGTGCAACAAAAGTGCTGACTTCCGACAAAGCTGTCAGTATTCTGCCGATAGGAATCGTCTCTGTGCAAGGGGAGTTCGAAAAGGACGACATTGTGCGAATCATCGACTTTGAAGGCAATCCCATAGGTGTGGGAAAAGCTAATTGCAATTCGGCCCAAGCACGTGAGGCTATGGGGAAGCACGGTAAGAAGCCAATCGTACATTACGACTATTTATATTTGGAATAACCAGCTAAAACCACTTACAAATATGGACTTAAACAGAACCTTTGTCGCTGTGCAAGAGGCAGCCAGCAAACTGCTGGGCTTGAGCGATAAGGATATCAATGAAATATTATCGGCCGTTGCAGATGCGGCTGTGGAACAAGCCGGTTTCATACTTGGTGAAAACCGGAAGGACTTGGAGCGCATGAATCCTGCCGACCCTAAATACGATCGTCTGCAACTGACCGAAGAACGTTTGCAGGCTATTGCCTCGGATATTCGGAATGTGGCTTCTCTGCCCTCGCCATTGGGACGGATACTGAAAGAAGATGTTCGTCCTAACGGGCTGAAGATAAAAAGGGTGAGTGTGCCTTTCGGAGTAATCGGCATCATTTACGAAGCCCGTCCCAACGTCAGTTTCGATGTGTTTTCGCTTTGCTTGAAGAGCGGTAATGCCTGTATCCTGAAAGGAGGTAGCGATGCCGATTGTTCCAACCGTGCCATTGTTCGTGTGATACACGAGGTGTTGAGGCGTTTTCAGGTAGACAGGCACGTGGTGGAGCTGTTGCCTGCCGACCGTGCAGCAACTGCCGAGCTGTTGCATGCCAATGGTTATGTAGACGTCATTATCCCTCGCGGCAGTAGCGGGCTGATTAATTATGTGCGGCAAAATGCCACCATACCGGTTATCGAAACAGGAGCAGGCGTATGCCATACCTTTTTCGACCGTTACGGCGATGTCCGGAAAGGTGCGCCTGTTATCCGTAATGCCAAAACACGCCGTGTCAGTGTCTGCAATGCGTTGGATTGCCTGATTATTGATGCAAATCGCCTGTCCGACCTTCCTGCACTTTGTGCCTCCTTGAGCGATAGCAATGTTACTCTTTATGCCGACCGGCCTGCATACAAGGCATTGCAAGGCAAATATCCCGCGGAATTGCTGCAGCCTGCCGACGAAGATTGTTATGGCAAAGAGTTTCTGGACTATAAAATGGCCGTTAAGACTGCGGACTCCCTGCACGATGCCTTGGCGCATATCCGGAAGTATAGCTCCAAACACAGCGAATGCATCGTTACGGAAGACAGCTTGCATGGCGAACGATTCTGTCGAGAAGTAGATGCGGCCTGCGTCTACGTCAATGCACCGACCTCTTTTACAGACGGTGCTCAGTTCGGGTTAGGCGCCGAAATCGGTATCAGTACTCAGAAGCTCCATGCCCGTGGACCGATGGGATTGGAAGAGATGACCACATACAAATGGATTGTCGAAGGAGACGGACAAATCAGAAACTAATAATCATATATAAAAAGAGAGAGATGAGGAACTTTACTTGCGTGCAAGACATCGGTAATCTGAAGTCTGCATTGGACGAAGCATTCGAGATTAAGAAAGACCGTTTCAAATATGTGGAGTTGGGGCGAAACAAAACGCTGATGATGATATTCTTCAATTCCAGCCTGCGCACCCGCCTCAGTACGCAGAAGGCTGCCATGAATCTGGGTATGAATGTCATTGTGTTGGACATCAACCAAGGCGCATGGAAGCTCGAAACCGAACGGGGCGTCATCATGGACGGCGAGAAACCGGAACACTTGCTGGAGGCCATCCCTGTGATGGGCTGTTACTGTGATGTGATAGGCGTGCGTTCCTTTGCCCGCTTTGAGGACAAAGAAGAGGATTACAATGAAATGATATTGAATCAGTTCATACGCTATTCCGGCCGGCCGGTATTCTCTATGGAGGCTGCCACGCGCCACCCTTTGCAGAGCTTTGCCGACCTCATCACCATCGAGGAATATAAAAAGACGGCTCGCCCCAAAGTGGTTATGACTTGGGCACCACATCCGCGCCCGTTGCCTCAGGCTGTTCCCAACTCTTTTGCCGAGTGGATGAATGCCACGGACTATGATTTTGTCATTACACACCCCGAAGGGTATGAGCTTGATCCGGCGTTTGTGGGCCGTGCCCGCGTGGAATACGACCAAATGAAAGCCTTTGAAGGAGCTGATTTTATCTATGCCAAGAACTGGGCAGCCTATACGGGTGATAACTACGGCCAAATATTGAGCAAAGACCGTGACTGGACAGTAAGCGAACGGCAGATGGCTGTGACCAACAATGCCTACTTCATGCACTGCCTTCCGGTTCGTCGCAATATGATTGTGACGGACGACGTTATCGAGAGCCCGCAATCCATCGTTATTCCCGAAGCGGCCAACCGTGAGATTTCTGCCACGGTGGTGCTGAAAAGACTGATTGAGGGGCTGTGACAATGCAATAAGGGGCTGTGCGGGTTCGACAGTAAGAAACGAAGTTTGCGGGATGCCTTCCGAAAGTCGATGACTCCCGCATGAAAACATTTGCTTCTGACGGAAGTGTTTTCTATCGCAAGGCTTGCGATGTACATCTTGCGCCTTGCGATATACATCTTAGCGCTTGCGATGTATAACGCAAGCCTTGCGATGGAGATTTCTCCCTGATCTCTTCCAGCTTTAGATAGGGCAGTGCCGGATTTCTTTCGCAGGCGACAGGATTTTCTGCCTTTGCGCTTCTACTTCTCCGTCTGCTTTCCTGCTGCCAGCCAACCTATGAAGCCCTCACTCAAATCGTAGACGGTATATCCTTTTTCACTCAATATGGATGCGGCTTTCTTGCTGCGTTTGCCGCTGCGGCAATATAGAGCGACCGGTTTATCCTTTTGCAAAACAGAATCTGTCACTGTCTCGAAATTCTTGTCCAGCACGTTGATGTTGATACTGCCGGGGATATGCTGTTCGGAATATTCGACGACCGTGCGCACGTCCAGCCGTTGCACCTCCGGGTTGGCTATCAATGCGGCAAACTCGTCTACGGAAAGACTCTTGAAACCGTTTCCCTTTTGCTGACAAGAGAAGAGGGTGGAAAAGAACAGGCAAAGGCTTGTAAATAGAATTTTCATTGGTGTATTATATGTTAGATGGGATATAATCAAGGTTGTAGGTCTTTAGTTCTCCGGAGGTTGTGTTCAGAGTAAAATGTACGGTTACTTGCTTCACGCCTTTTGTTGCGGCATAGTGATGCAGAGGTACGGAGAGATAGGCGCGTTTCGTGAAAGCCTGCACATCGTTCTTTGCATCGTGATAGAGCCTCAAGAAAACATCACATCGACCGGTTTCTGTATCTATGTGTACTTTATCTTCAATAAAGTGGAAAAGGTGGAGAGCCTTCTGCATCTTGACGGTCAATACGATATTGATGTAGCCGAGACCCGACCATATGCTTTGCACATTGGCAGGATCTGTCTTTACTCCCTCCTTGAATCGGTGGGGTGGCACCGGAAGTGGAGATACGGCAGTGATCCAGCTATACAGCTTCACTCCGGCAGTACCATCAATGCCTTTCGTTTCGGCATAGCTGCCTACCATACGAACGAGTGAATCGGCAGGGATGGTGGTCTTTGTTGCGTTTTCCACTATCTGATAGGTGGTTCCGGCATCTGTCAGCACGGACTGCAAAGTGCCATCGGCTCCCGAAAATCCGGTCAGGAACTCTGATTTTACAGACGGGTAACGGTAGTCGTCGTCATTGCCGCAAGCCACCAGCAGGCAGCTCAGTACGGATAGAAGCCATACATAGGAATACTTGTTCATATCGCTACTCTTTTGTTGCTGCCAAATAGTTCTTCAACGGATTGGCATACATTGATAACATCTTTTCGCGCAGGAAGTTCTCGTCTTTGCCGACTATTTCGATTCGTGCCAACTGTTGCTCCAGATAGGTGAGGAAACGTTGGCGGTCTTCCGGCGTATAGTGCGATGTGAAGTTGTCGTTGCCTTCAAGAAGGTCGTGTGCCACGCAGTTGTTCGGATAAATCTTGTAATTGGAATGGATGCGCTTGTCTATCAATGCCGATATGCGGGCGAAGAGTTCCGTCTTGGGCAGCGTGCTGTCCATCTTGCACAGCTCGTCGTTGATGCAGGTTCCGGTTTGGAAGTGTACGTGTCCTTTATAGCCGAAGAGACCGGTCTTCATGTTCAGCAGGTCGTCGGCGGTAGACTTCTTGTATTCCGGGTTGTCGCGCTTCAGTTGAAACTCCCATGCTTTCAGGTAGTCGCACGGGTCATATTCGTAGGAGAGGGCGGTCGGCGCAATATTCATTTCCATCAATCGGTCGATGACAGAGCCTTCGCCGCTCATGGCGAGCATCTTCAGTACGCTGTCTTGCGTGCGGTCGTCAGAATCCTTGGCCCGTCCTTCACGCTGGGCAATCCAGATGGACTGTTTCTTCCGGTTGATGGCAAAATGCATGTAGGCCGACAGGCGCATGGATGATTCCAACATCTGGCGCATGGGCAGCCCGCGCTGCACGATGAACGACTTATTGACGCGTACCAGCTTCTTTATCCACGGATAGATGAGCAGATTATCCCCGATGGCGATTTCGGGAGTGTCCAGTCCCCAGTCTATCAGCAAAACGGAGAGGAAGCCAGAGTCGAGTATAATGTCGCGGTGATTGGAGATGTAGGTGAAATTCTTTCCCTCGTCCGGCAATGAGGTGTGGTCGAGCGTCACTCCGTCCGTGGCCTCCTTGATTAGTTTCTGTAGAAGGGGATAGCAGAAGGTCTTCTGAAACTCCAGTTTTGTTTTGCAGGCACGCATCTGCCGGGCAAGCAGCTCGAAAGGGACGCCGGGCATAACCATTGAAACAGCTTCGCGGAATGCCGCATCGGCAATCAGCTCCTCATAAATCTGCGGAAGCTCCTCGTCGTGATAAGGACGGATTTCATCAAATTCTACGTTCGCGTTCATAATAATCGGGGATTAGTGTTACCGCTAAAATGCATTTTCTATAATATCTGTCATTACGTCCTTTATATCCAGTCCGGCGGCACGCACCTGTTGTGGGATGAAGCTGGTGGCTGTCATGCCGGGTGTGGTGTTTACTTCCAGCAGGTTTATCTTCTCACCGGCCGTGATGATGTAGTCCACGCGGATGATTCCTTGGGCATTCAGTATATCGTATATGGCGGAGGTGAGTTGCTGCACGCGGTCGCGCAATTCGTCCGAGACGCGGGCGGGGGTAATCTCATCGGATTCGCCGTTGTATTTGGCTTCATAATCGAAGTACTCGTTGTGCGACACCACTTCCGTCAGGGGGAATACCACGCTCTTTTCTTTCGTTTTGTAGCAACCACAGGTCAGCTCCATTCCCTCCATAAAGGCCTCCACCAACACTTCCTGCGCCTCTTCAAAGGCTTTGGCAATGGCCGGCTGTATCTGCTCGCGGGTCTTTACTTTGGTTACGCCGAAACTGCTGCCTCCCAAGCTGGGCTTGATGAAACAAGGCAGGCCTATTTTCCCGATGACGTCTTCATCGGAAATCGTCTGTCCCTTGCGCAACAGCAACGATTCGGCAATGCGCACCCCAAACGACTTGAGATACTGGTTGCAGGCAAACTTATCGTAGGTGAGGGAGGCCGCCAGCACGCCGCAGCAGGAGTAGGGGATGCGCAGCATGTCGAAATAGCCTTGCAAACGTCCGTCTTCGCCCGGAGTGCCGTGAATGGTGATATAGGCGAAATCGAACACCACCTTCTTGCCGTTCAGCAGGAAACTGAAGTCATTACGGTCTATGGGCGCTGTTGTACCGTCGGGCAGCCGGACATGCCAGTCGCGGCCGTGCATCTGCACGATGTAAAGTATATATTTCTCCTTGTCGATGAAGGAATAAATTCCTTGCGCACTGCGCAGGGACACCTGAAATTCGGAGGTATCACCTCCTCCTACAATAGCAATGGTACGTTTCATTCTAAATCTCTGTTACTGATATAGCTTCTCCATTTATCTATCAGCCGGGTCATGTCGTCGGGCAGTTCGGAGCTGAAGTTCATCTCTTTTCCGGTGGCGGGATGTACAAAACCTAATGTCATGGCGTGCAACGCCTGCCGCGGACAAGTGTCGAAGCAATTGTTTACAAATTGTTTGTATTTGGCAAAATGAGTTCCTCGCAGGATTTCATGACCGCCGTAGCGTTCGTCATTGAAGAGGATGTGGCCGATGTGCTTCATGTGCACACGGATTTGATGGGTGCGCCCCGTTTCAAGGATGCACTCCACCAGAGTGACGTAGCCCAGACGCTCCAATACTCTGTAGTGAGTCACAGCGTGTTTGCCTTGGTCGTCGGGGAGGACGGCCATCTGCATGCGGTCTTTGGGATTTCGTCCTATGTTTCCTTCGATGGTACCTTCATCTTGTTCCACATTCCCCCATACCAGTGCACGATAGCGACGCTTGGTGGTCTTGTGGAAGAACTGATTGCCGAGGTCGGTCTTCGTGTCCGGCGTCTTGGCTATCACCAGCAGTCCGGAGGTATCCTTGTCGATGCGGTGCACCAGCCCCACGTGCGGATCGTTGGCGTCATAGTCGGGAGTATCTTTCATGTGCCAGGCAATGGCATTGACAAGGGTGCCGCGATAGTTGCCGTGTCCGGGGTGTACCACCAGTCCGGCGGGCTTGTTCACCACCATGAGGTATTTGTCTTCGTAGACGATGTCGAGGGGGATGTCTTCGGGGATGACTTCGTTTTCGTAGCGCGGGCGGTCCATCACCACGGTGATTACGTCCTGCGGCTTCACTTTGTAGCTGCTCTTCACGGGTCTGCCGTTGGCCATCACGAAACCGGCATCGGCGGCTTTCTGTATGCGGTTGCGCGAGGCATTGGTCAGTCGGTCGAAAAGGTACTTGTCCACACGCATCATCTCTTGTCCCCTATCCACCACTACGCGGAAGTGTTCGTAGAGTTGCGCCTCGTCGCCCACGGGTTCTATATCGTCCAACTCATCATTCTCTATGTCGTCAGGCTGTTCTATCATCTGTGCATTTGCTATATCGACTGTTTGCAATTGGCGCTTCAGGGGTGTCCATCTTCGTCAGAACCAAGATTCGTCTGTTGCCGACTTATCGGATGATGTCACAGGCTTGGCGTCGGTTCCGGTCGACTCTGTCCCCAGCGAATCCGTTTCTTGCGGAAGTTCTCCGCCTCCGCCTACCATCAGCGTCAAGGCAGCACCCACAGGAACTTTCTCTCCGGTTGTCAGTTGGCGGTCTTTGTACTTCACGCCATATACCCAATCCTTCTCTCCGGGCACATACTGTATCTCGGCCAGCTTGAAGCCCACAGCCAGCAAGCGTGCCTCCGCCTGTCGCAGCGAGCTGTTGTCCGCCACGTCCGGAACGCTTTGCAGGGGTATGTTCAAGGAGTTGATGGTGAGATAAATGATGCGGCCTTCCTTTACCTTGTGTCCGGCGGCCGGATTGTAGTCGAGGATACACCCGGCAGGCATTGTCTTCACATAGTTGGAATCAGAGACAACACAGTTCAGTCCCCGGTTGCGGAACATCTTTTCCGCTTCTGCCACTCCCATGCCTTTTACATTGGGCACAACCACGGCGTCGCCATGATGCGTATATATATCCAGTCCTTTCAGAACTCCGAACAGCACGACAATTATGGCAACAACCATTGCGATGATATTCACCCAAAAGTATTTGTTTTGCCGGAAAGAGAAAAATTCTTTGATAGTCATAAGCTATTGTTGTACATTATCCGGGGCAAAGATACAACTTTAGACACATACTACACGGAGAAACTGTAAGTTTTTGTTTTTTCAGTCGTCTTTCTCCCGCTTCCGAAGCTGGATGAAGAGAAGTGTCTGAGGGCGGGAAAAGGCGTGCTTGTCAAACGCCTGTGTTTGACGTGACAGGCACAAGTGTTCAAGACGACAGGCACAAGTCTTTGACATGTCAGGCACAAGTGTCTGTCACGACAGAGACCGGTGTCTGGCAAACAAGGTGCAAAGAACTTGTTTCAGCTCTGTTTGAGGGCTGTCCGGCAACGGCAGGAAACAACCCGTATGCAGTTTGGGATTCCTGACTCGAAGCTTCTCAGCGTGTTGCCCGATGTGCCGGTGGATGGCTGCGACCGGTTCCTGCTTGCGGCAGGAGCGGGCGGGTTGGGTCAGAACAGTTTCGGACGTTTGTTATTGAAGCGATAGCCGATGCCCAGCATCAGGTAGTTCGGGTCGTGAAATTCGCTGAGGCTGTAGCCTATGTGCAGGTAGGAGTTGCGCCATACGTCTATCTTCAGGGCCAGTATCTGGTAGAAGGTATTCATGTCGCCGCCGCCATGCAACACATTGGCGCCGAGACCGATGCCCACGGTGAAATAAGGCATTACGAGTTCTCCGCGTGCAGACAAACCCAAGGCCAACCGTTTGTCAACCGTCGGAGTGAGAAATTCCTGGGAGTCTTCATTGGCCCGTATGTTGGCACTGCCGTCATATACGCCGTCCAACGATATGCCCGCACGGAACTTGTAGCCGAAGTTGTACATCGGTGCAAGGCCGAAGCCAAACACGGGATAGGTATCGGGAGCGGGTACTTGGCCGCCGGGGACATTCACGGCCTTCTTTCTCCACGAGCCGAACAGAGTCAGGTCGTAGCTGACATGGCGGGGAAAAGGCGGCACGGCCGGATGTGTCCGTAAACCTGCCGTTTCATCGGCCTTGCGATTGAAATTATATATCAGGCCTATCTTGCAGTCTATCGTGTTCAAACCGGAATTGGGGTATCGGGTGTTTCCGTTGGAAAAGTGGTTTCCGGCAGCTCCCAGCGTGAAGTCCAACAGGGGAGAGAGCGCCCAGTTCAGATAGAGGTTCACATTGAGGTAGGCGTTGGCGGGAGAACCCATTATCTTATTATAAGGGTTGCTTGTCTCATCGTAAGGTTTCCAGCCCCACGAAACGCCGAAATTCCACTCGTAGTTGAGCGACAGGCGGCGAGAGAGCCGGGCAATGCTTCCGCCCTGAAACAGATAGATGGCAAGCGGATTGCCCAGTTCTTGGCGGTTGCCGAAGTTGAAGCAGCCTAAGCCGATGCCTTGGTAGGCGTCGATATAGGCTTTCGAGGCAGCGGTGTGAGGACGAAGCTGAAAGGCATACTTCAGATGACCGGCATAAGCTGTTTCCATTCTCCTCATCAGGCTGTTTTCTCCTTCCAAGAAAGAGTTGGTCGGGAAGATATAGCCTGCCCGGCCTTCCACTTCCAGTCTGTGGATGAATCGTTTTGTAAACGAAGTCGTGTCCGAGACGTTGTGCGGATAATCATCGGCAGCCTTTGTCTGTGCATATAGTGTGCCGAACCAAAGGAACGTCGCCCCCATGATAAGGGGCAGCAGCTTCCATGTTCGTTTATCTTTTTCCATATATCGGGCTGTCGTTTTAAGGGAGAGGTTGTTTTTCATCGTTCTTCCTGATTTCCACGCGACGGATTTTGCCGCTGATGGTCTTGGGCAGTTCGTCCACGAACTCAATGACGCGCGGGTACTTATAAGGAGCGGTCACTCTTTTTACGTGGTTCTGCAACTCTTTGATAAGCTCTTCGCCGGCACGTTCCTTGTATTCCTTGCTCAGGATGACGGTTGCCTTCACCACCTGTCCGCGTATCTCGTCGGGCACTCCGGTGATGGCACATTCCACTACGGCGGGGTGGGTCATCAGTGCGCTTTCCACCTCGAACGGGCCGATGCGGTAGCCACTGCTCTTGATGACATCGTCGGCACGCCCCACAAACCAGTAGTAACCGTCTTCGTCGCGCCATGCCACGTCGCCCGTGTAGTAGATTCCGTCGTGCCATGCTTCTTCCGTCAGTTCGGGGGCGCGGTAATACTCTTTGAAGAGGCCTATGGGTTTTTCCTTGTCCGTGCGGATGACGATTTGCCCCTGTTCGCCGTCTTCGGCCGGGCGGCCGTCAGGAGTCAGCAGGTCGATGTCGTATTGAGGGTTAGGCACGCCCATGCTGCCCGGCTTCGGTTCCATCCACGGGAAGGTGCCGAGGGTAAGCGTGGTTTCCGTCTGTCCGAATCCCTCCATCAGGCGTATGCCGGTGACCTTCTTGAACGTTTCGTAGACCGAATAGTTGAGCGCCTCGCCGGCGGTGGTGCAGTATTCCAAGGACGAGAGGTCATATCGGGTGATGTCTTCTTTGATGAGGAAGCGATAGATGGTGGGCGGTGCGCAGAGCGAGGTGATGCGGTAGTCGTGTATCTTGCCCAGTATGTCGGCAGGCGTGAATTTCTCGTGGTCGTAGACAAAAATGTTGGCACCGGCAATCATCTGTCCGTACAGTTTTCCCCAGACGGCTTTTCCCCAGCCGGTATCGGCAATGGTGAGGTGCAGGCTGTCGCGGTGCAGGTTGTGCCAGAATCCGGCGGTGACGATGTGCCCTAACGGATAAGTGAAATCGTGTGCCACCATCTTCGGATTACCCGTTGTCCCGCTGGTGAAGTACATCAGCGAGATATCCTCGTTGCTGTTGGCATGCGCCGGGCGGATGAATGCGGGAGCAGCTTCCACCCCTTTGTGAAAGTCTTCGAAGCCTTCGGGCATGTCCGGCCCGATGCTGACAAGTGTTTTCAGGCTGGGCGATTGCGGCATGGCATCTACAACGTGCTTGATGATGACCTCTTCGCCGGCACAAACTATCATTTTGATGTCGGCGGCATTGCATCGGTAGACGATGTCTTTCTTCGTCAGCAGGTGAGTGGCGGGGATGGCCACCGCGCCCAGTTTGTGCAGGGCGATGATGCTGAACCAGAACTCCACGCGCCGTTTCAGTATGAGCATCACCATGTCGCCGTGGCCTATGCCGAGGCTTTGAAAGTAAGCGGCGGTGCGGTCGGTTTCGGCCTTGAGGTCGGCGAAAGTGTATTGGCGGCATTCGCCTTGGTCGTTGGTCCAGAGCAGGGCCTTCTTGCAGGGCTCTTCGGCAGCCCAGGCATCTACTATGTCGTAGCCGAAGTTGAAGTTCTCCGGCACATTTATTTTTAAGTTCTTGATGAAATCTTCTTGCGAAGAAAAAGAGGTTTGCGATAAAAATCTTTCTAACATGTTGCTGATGTACTAACGTATATTATATGGCTGATGTGCAGGTTGCACAGTATTGCGTTTCTACATGATGACGGCAAGGAAGCGCACGGTTTTCCCGTCCAGCGCTTTCATGCCGTGGGGCAGCTTGGAGTTGAAGTACAGGCTGTCTCCTTCGTTCAGGATTAGTTCTTTGCCGTCGATGCAGAGCATCATGCGTCCTTCGAGCACAAGGTTGAACTCCTGACCGGGATGGCTGTTGAAGTGCATCGGCACGTCGTCGGGCTTCGGCTCCACAGTGACGATGAACGGGTCGGCGTTGCGATTGATGAAGCCGGCGGCCAGCGATTGATACTTATAGGCTTTGGTGCGTTCGATGCTGGTTCCTTTTCCGGCACGTGTCAGGAAGTAGGAGGTCATCTTGGGCTCTTCGCCAAACATCAAGGCGTCCAATGCCACACCGTAGCGGCGGGCAATCTTTTGCAGCATGCTGACGGAGATGTCATGGTCGCCGGTTTCGGCAAGGCTGTATTCTTCGGCGGAGATGTCGCAGTCGCGGGCAATGTCTTCGATGGTCAACTCCAGTACGTCGCGCAGTCCGCGCAGACGTTCGGCTATTTGTTTAATCTGTTCGTCCATTATGTAGATGTATTTTCTTTACTGTATATCGGCAAAGGTAACCATTTTGCCGTTTATATAACCTTTGTGGCGGTAGATTTTATTTCAGTCCCAGCCAGAACCAGAAGGTACTGCCTTTGCCGGGGGCAGATTCTACGCCTATCTTTCCATGCATACAGTCGGCAAGTGTCTTGCAGATGCTCAACCCCAAGCCCGTGCCTTTCACCAAAGAGCCCAACTTCTCGAATCGGTCGAAAATCTTGTCCAACAACTCGTTAGGTATGCCCGTTCCGGTGTCGGTCACTGTAAACTTCACTCCTTCGGCTTCTTCCTGATAGCCGATGGTGATGGTGCCTTCGTCGGTGTATTTGATGGCGTTGTTCACGAAGTTGGTCAATACGGCCGTCAGGCGTTGGCGGTCTTGGTACATCGTGATTTGTTTGCCTCTCGGTGTGTAGACGAGCTTGATGGGCAGTTCTTTAAACTTGGGATGGTAGGAGGCATAGATTTCGTTCATCAGTTCTTCCACATCGAAAGAGGTCTTTACGAACTTGACACTGCCTGATTCCAGATTGCTGAGGTCGAGAATATCATTGATCAGCATGAGTAATTGTTCGTTGTTCGACCGGATTATATTTCCAAACGATTTTTTATCTTCCGGGCTTACCTCTTCCGTGGCCAGTATATCGCTGAATCCCACAATGGCATTGAGCGGTGTGCGTATCTCATGGCTCATGTTGGCAAGGAAAGCCGTCTTCAGCCGGTCGCTCTCCTCGGCTTTCAGTCGGGCCAGATAGATGTCGGTCACGTCGGTCAGTGTGCCGTAGTAGCCCACTACCTTGTCTTCTATGTTTTTGATGGCTGTGCCTCGGAACTCCATCCATTTCACTTGCCCGGTTGTCGTGTTGAATCGCATGATGAAGGAGTAATCGGTTCCCTGCACCTTGTTTTCGGCTATGATGCGCTCAAATTCGGCTTTGTCGTCTGCGTGTACGTGGTTGTGGATACTGAAGTCCGGGGTGTATTCATTTACTTCCAATAGTCGTTTCAGCTCTTCGGAATACACACATTTGCCTGTGTGATAGTCTATGCTCCATGAGCCTACTCTGCCCACTTTTTGCGAGATGCGGAGCATTTGTTCGGTCTGTGCCTTCTCTGTTTCGTCTATGCGGGCAATGCCGTATTCCTTCAGTTTGCCTTCTTCGTCGAAGAGAGGAATCTGGATGAATTTGTAGTAGTGATAATCCATGCCGTTTTCCCATGCACAGCTGCAATGAAACTGCTGCATCTGTGTGCAAAGGGCTTCGCTGCGTTCAAGGTATTTGCTCACTGTCTCTTTGTCGTCGGGGTGGGTGAATTGCAATAGCTGTTCGGCTGTCATGTCCGGCTCGTATTCATCGAGATAGGGGTCGATGTTGTGGAAGATGCGCGTATATGGATTGTAGCGCCAGAGGGTGATGCCGCAGCTTTGGTTTATCAGGTGGGCATGATTGGTATAATTGGCCAATTCCGTATTCCTCTCAGCCTTCCTTGCATGGGCGGTTATATCGCGTTGGGTGCAGAGGATGTAGTCCGTTTTACCCAGATGGTCTGCGTGGCGCATGCAGTGAATGCGGTGGAGGCGAAAACTTCCATCACCGCTTCTTATTCTGAAATCTTTCCGGTTTTTATGTATCTTGCCCGTTGAAATATCGTTGAACATTTGCACATAGCCGGGGGCATCTTCCGGATGTATAAGCGTGATAGTCGTTTGAAAATCCAATTCGTCGGGGACGAATTTTTTTTCTTTGTAAATGTATAATCGGTTATCAGCCACAGTCAGAATGCGAACCTCGGTTTGTGCCCCTTCAATGATAAATTCGAGCACCTCTTCTTTTATATCCGCAAGATTCAAATCCATTTGAGTTGATATTTAAACTGTTATAAGTTGTGAGGAATATTGTTTTGGATAAGCTTTGTCAGCAACTCTTCTTGATTGCTTTTATCACGGCCGAGGTGAATCCTTCGTGCTCCAGCTCGTTGATGCCCCGTATGGTGATGCCGCCGGGCGTGCACACCTTGTCTATTTCCACGCCGGGGTGCGTGTCGTTGTTCAGTATCAGCTCTGCCGCGCCTTTCACCGACTGTGCCACCATCTTCATGCCGTCTTTGGGATAGATGCCCAGCTCGATGCCTGCCTGCATGGCTGCCTGAATGTACTTCAGCACGTAGGCGATGCCGCAGGAAGTCATGGCGGTGGCGGCGGCCATCTTCTCTTCGGGCAGCAGCATGGCCAGCCCCATTTCGTTGAAGATGTCCAGCATCAACTGTTCTTGTTCGGCGGAGGCGTTATGGCTGCTGATGAGCGTCATGCTCTGCATCTCGCTGATGGCGGTGTTGGGGATGAGGCGGAACAGTGTCTGCCGGTCGTTCCCGATGTATTCTGCCAGCTGTTCGCACGTGATGCCTGCCGCCACGGATACGAAAAGGGCGTCCGATGCTATTTGCAGTTCCTTTATCACGGGTTCCGCCAGCCACGGCTTCACGGCAAGGATTATCATGTCGGCCTTGTCCGCGGCTTCACGGTTGCCGGTTGTCACGTGCAGGGAAGCGTGCTCCGCCTGCAATTTGTCTAATTTCTCTTGCGAGGGGTCTGCCACGGTGATGTTTCCGACGGGGACGATGCTGCCCTTTGCCATGCCTCGGGCGATGGCTCCGCCCATGTTTCCGGCTCCGATAATCGCTACTTTCATACTCGTTTCTTTTCAGAGAATCTGTTTAGGTTTTATTTTGGAAAACATATTTAAGGCTCTCAAACAGACTCTAAGTGCGTTGTTTTGACGGCAAATATAGTGATTTAAACATTGCGGAGCAGTGGATGAGAGTGAAAAAAGTAAGCCGTTAAAGGAATAATGCCTATCTTTGTCCTGTCATTGGAATGTTTTTTTGAAATAAAGCACTTATGAATACTGATTTTGATTACAGCCTTGTTCCCGAAAACTATGTTCACTGCTTCAACGCCGACTGCCGGCACGGTGACAACTGCCTGCATCGCCTTGCGGCTCTCCATGCCCCGAAAGAGCCCGTCGTGCTCCGTTGTGTCAACCCCGTGGCCTATCCGAAGCCGGCGGGCATGTGTCCTCATTTGCGCTCGGCGGATAAGGTGCGCTTGGCATGGGGCATTTCCGCTTTGTGCAACGAGGTTCCCTACGGCATTGCCACCGGTTTGTTAAGCAAAATTCGCCAATCTTTCTCCAAACCCACTTACTATCGCATCTTGCATCAGGAACGCCCTCTATACGTTGAAGAGCAGAAGATGATAGCCGACCTCTTTGCCCGCAGCGGTACGGACGGGAAACCCGTATACGACCGTTATACGGAGGAATACGATTGGAAAGATTGAAGTTTCATGCTTTCCATGAGGGCTTGACCAAAAGTTTCACCCCTCTTCGTTACTGTGAGACTATACTTCCCAATACGACTGAAGCCACCTCACTCGTATTGGGAAGTGGCTTCAGTCGTATTGGGAAGTGGCTTCACTATATAAGGGGAAAGATAGGGGGTATGAAATGGGGCGTTTTTTATTCCGAATCGGCATATAAAACCTTATAATGCGGCTTTGTTTTGGTTTGCATTTATGAAGCAACAACAGCCCATCGTTTCTTTTTTTGTTCCATCTCGGAAAATGTGCTGAATTCGATGAAGAAGCATACGCTTTCTATACCGGTCAGATACTGCTTGACGCTCGTAAAAATGCACGTTTGACACAAGAAGAGTTGGCTAAACGTATCGGAACTGACAAATCATACATCTCACGAATGGAAAAAGGGATTACGGTTCCGAGTGTGGCGACTTTTTACAGGATGGTAAATGCCTTAGGCTTGAACGTAGAACTTAAACCGGCATTATGAATGAAGCCGAAGAATTCCGTATGCTTCCGTGCTTGAAAGAAGTTATGAAGATACTTTATGCCTGAAAAAAGGAGATGTGTTCAAAACATTCACATCTCCTTCTCTTTGTATGTTGTATTTGTCGCTACTCTCTTTTATTCCAACACTCTCCTGAGACGTTCGAGGAATATATCCGCCTCTTTCAGGCTGAGGCAGAGGGGCGGAAGCAGGCGAATCACGTTCGTGCCGCTGACACCGGTAAACACGTGTTGCTCTTTCAAGAGTCTCAGCCGCAACTCCTTGATGGGAGCTTCGAATTCCAGACCAATCATCAGGCCCAAGCCGCGCACGTCCTTGATTTGCGGCATCTTCTTCAGCTCTTGCTGCAAATAAGCGCCTACCTTGGCGGCATTCTCCACAAGGTTTTCCTGCTCCATCACGTCCAATACGGCAAGTGCGGCGCTGCAAGCCAGATGGTTGCCGCCGAAAGTCGTGCCAAGCTGTCCGTGGATAGGAGCGAACATGGGGCTGATGAGTACGCCTGCCATCGGGAAACCGTTGCCGATGCCTTTGGCCACGGTGATGATGTCGGCCTTGATGCCGTGATGTTGGTGGGCGAAGAATTTGCCGCTGCGTCCGTATCCGCTCTGTATCTCATCGAGAATCAGCACCGTGTTGTGCTCGGTGCAAGCCCTGCGCAGGGCACGCATAAACTCGCCGGTGGGCAGTTGTATGCCGCCCACCCCCTGAATGCCTTCGATGATGACGGCACAGACATCGCCTTTCGCCAGTTCCGCCTTCATGGCTTCGATGTCGTTCAAAGGCAGGTAGGTCACGTGTCCGCACTCGTTGATGGGGGCAATGATTTTAGGATTGTCGGTGGCCTCCACCGCCAGCGAGGTGCGCCCGTGGAAAGCCTTCTTGAAGGAAACCACACGCGTCCGTCCGTTGTGGAAAGAAGCCAGTTTCAGAGCGTTCTCGTTGGCCTCGGCGCCGCTGTTGATGAGGAATAAGGAATAGTCGTCGTAGCCGCAGACCTTTCCTAACCGTTCGGCCACCTGTTGCTGCAATTTGTTGACGACGGAGTTGGAATAAAATCCCAGTGTCGCCACTTGCCTGCTTATCATCTCTACATAATGCGGGTGGGCGTGGCCGATGGAAATGACAGCATGGCCGCCATAGAGGTCGAGATATTCCGTTCCGTTCTCGTCCCATACACAGCAACCTTTTCCTTTGACGATATGGATGTCAAAAAGGGGATATACATCGAATAAATTCATAAGCTAAAGAGGTAAGTTACCATCGTTTTATGTGATTAAATACAGTTTTCCTTACCCTCCTTCCCTTTCCTGCGGGAAGAGAGGCTTTTTAAAATGCACTCGGCTTCAGCTTAAGTCCCACCGTCTCTTCCAGATTGAACATCAGGTTCATATTGTGCACAGCCTGCCCGCTGGCACCTTTCAGCAGATTGTCTATGCAAGAGATGATGAGCAGCTTGTTTCCGTGCTTCTCCAAGTGGATGAGGCACTTGTTGGTGTTCACCACCTGCTTCAGGTCGATGTTCTTCTCCACGATGTGCGTGAAAGAGTCTTTGGCATAATACTCCTCGTACATGCGTACGATTTCTTCCAACGCCACTTTGGTCTTCACTACGATGGTGGCGAAGATGCCGCGAGGGAAGTCGCCGCGATAGGGGATGAAGTCGATTTCCGAGTTGAAGCTGTTTTGCAACTGCTTGAGCGACTGCTTGATTTCGGGCACGTGCTGGTGCTCAAAGGCCTTGTAGACACTCAGGTTGTTGTTGCGCCAACTGAAGTGGCTCGTTGCGCCCGGCTTTACGCCTGCACCCGTGCTTCCGGTGATGGCATTCACCGTAATGTCGTCGTTCAGCATCAGGTGCTTTGCCAGAGGCAGCAGTCCCAACTGGATGCAAGTGGCAAAACAGCCCGGATTGGCAACGTGCTTTGCCGTGCAGGTGGCACGTCGGTTCAATTCAGGCAGACCATAGATGAAGTCGTGTTCGGGCGAAGCGATGCGGTAGTCCATGGAGAGGTCGATAATCTTCAGCTCTTCCGGAAGGTTGTGGCTCTCCAGAAATTTCTTTGTGTCGCCGTGTGCGGTACAAAAGAAGAGCACGTCGATTTCGTCCAGCGGAAGGCGGTCGGTAAACTCCAAATCCGTTTCACCGTACAGGCCTTCGTGCACGTCGGCGATTTTGTTTCCGGCATTGCTCGAACTGTTGATGAAAACGATTTCCGCTTCGGGGTGGTTGATGAGCAGGCGTATCAGTTCGCCTGCCGTATATCCGGCTCCGCCGATAATTCCTACTTTAATCATGTTGTCAATATCTGTTGTTTTTTCGGTATAAATATAATGTGTATATCGGATAGTCCGCTTCTGAAAATCCACTCACAAGGCAGAAGAATTAAATTTCTTCGTCCTTATGGTTGGCGTAATAAACCCGTAGCGGGGTGGAGGTCACTTTGATAAAGCCTTTGGCATCTTCCGCCGTCCAGCCTTTCTGCATCTCTCCATATTCTCCGAATTTGGTTTTCACGAGGTCGTCCTTGCTTTCTACGCCTACGGTGGAGAAGCCTAACGGACGGAGTTCCAGGATAGCCGTGCCGTTCACGTTGCGTTGCGATGACTCCAGCATGGCCTCGATGTCGCGCATCACCGGCTCCAGATACTGGCTTTCGTGCAGGAACATGCCGTACCAGTTGGCCACTTGGTCTTTCCAATACTGTTGCCACTTGCTCAATGTGAATTTTTCGAGGAAGCGGTGAGCGCCGATAATCAGCATCGGTGCGGCTGCTTCGAAGCCCACACGCCCCTTGATGCCTATGATCGTATCGCCCACATGCATGTCGCGTCCGATGCCGTAAGCGGCGCCTATCTCTTCTACCTTCTGGATGGCTTTGATGGGATCGTCGAAGGTTTCGTCGTTCACGGCCTTCAACTCGCCTTTCTCGAAAGTGAGCCGCAGCTGTTTGCTGCCTTCTTTCTCGCAGTGCTTCAAGTAGGCGCTTTCGGGCAACCCTTGGGCGGAATCCAGAATCTCGCCACCACAGATGCTTGTGCCCCACAGCCCTACGTTATACGAGTATTTCAGTTTGGCGAAGTCGGCTTCAAAGCCATGCTTGTTCAGGTAATCAATCTCTTCCTGACGGCTCAGGGCCATGTCACGCGTCAGTGTGATGATTTCCACGCCCGGCGCCATAACCAGAAAGGTCATGTCGAAACGAATCTGGTCGTTGCCTGCCCCCGTAGATCCGTGGGCAATGGCATCTGCTCCTATCTCGTTGGCATAGCGGGCAATGGCAAGTGCCTGGAAGATGCGTTCGGAACTTACGGAGATGGGGTATGTGCCATTGCGCAGCACGTTGCCGAATACCATGTACTTCAGGCTCTTGTCGTAATACTCCCGCGTCACGTCGAGAGTGACGTATGCTTTTGCCCCCAGCTTATAGGCATTCTCTTCGTTGGTCTTCAGTTGTTCGGTACTGAAGCCTCCGGTGTCGGCGCAAGCCGCGTAAACCTCGTACCCTTTCTCTTTGGCAAGATACATCACCGTGAACGAGGTGTCCAGACCGCCGCTGAACGCGACTACTACTTTCTTCTTTTTTGCTTCCATATCTTTGGCGTTTTTTTAGATTTTATCGTCTTCGTGTTGCTTCGGGTCGTAAAGCATTGCCGTGCAGATGCAGAATTTACGCTCCTTAGCCATTAATATATCGTGGTTGATGCAACCTTCGCAACCTTTCCAAAAGGCGTCGTCATCCGTCAGCTCGTTGAAGGTGACGGGAACGTAGCCCAGTTCGGTATTCATCTTCATCACGGCCGCCCCGCTGGTGAGGCTGAATACCTTGGCATTGGGCCATCGCAGGCGTGCCAGACGGAAAGAGGCCGTCTTGATGCGTTTGGCCAGTCCTAATCCCCGGTAATCGGGATGCACTATCAAACCCGAGGTTGCCACGTATTGTTTGTTTCCCCAACTTTCTATATAGGTGAAGCCGGCGAACTCCTCGCCACACAAAGCAATGATGGCTTTTCCTTCCCTCATCTTGGTGGCTACGTATTCGTGTGTACGCTCTGCGATGCCTGTTCCGCGCACCTTGGCTGCTTCGCGGATGGTCTCCAATATCTTGTCCACGTAAATTTCATGTGAGGCATCTGCCACCATTACATCGATTTGTTTCGAATCCATTTCTATTCATTGATTAGAGATGAAGAACAAGAGAACACCTCTTATCCTTTCATTTTGCTTTTTCGTTATATATGTTATTGGATGTTCGGAATGATTTGAGACAGAAAGCCGAGCACCTCGTCGTGCGATGCTGCTTCGTGTAGCACCAGCATAATAGTATCGTCTCCGGCAATGGTTCCCAAGATGGCGGGGCATTCGCGGTTGTCGATGTCGTAGGCCATGCTGCTGGCATATCCGGGGCGAGTGCGGATGACGGCGATATTGCCAGAGAACTGAAGCGAGATGAAACCGCTCGTCATAAGCATCTCACTGGTACTTTGCTCGTTGAGGCGTTTATACATGATGTTATTGGGCAACACATATACATACTTCCCGTTCATGTTTGCAGCTTTTGCTACTTTCAGCTGCTTCAAGTCGCGTGACAAGGTGGCTTGTGTCAACTCAAAACCTTCCTTTTCCAAAGCTGACAACAATTCTTCTTGTGAACTGAGTTCTTTGCTTGAAATAATCATTTTGATGGCCTCTAACCTACTTGCTTTTTTCTTCATGTTTTGTATAATTATTCTTGTGGTGCTGCAAAAATAGAGATTTGTTCGGATATAATATACTAAAACGATAAATATTTAGTATTTTTATTCCAATATTGCTTCGGGAGGATTACTTTTTGAGTTGGAAAAATGAATGATTTTACGTTTTTCGTATTAAAACGGCCTTAGTTCGGTATAGAGGGTTGCTTTTGCTAAAGATGAGGGGCTGCATCTTGTCGGGCTGATATTTCTTGAATACACCGGTTTACAGCGATTAGTCAGAAGAGAAGAGGGCCTTTCGGGCCGCCCTTCCTCCTCCTGTTTTGACAGCTGCAATCCTTTGTCGTGACAGAGGTAAGTGTCCAAGCCGACAGACACAAGCCTCTGTCAGGATAGTGATAAGTATTTGATAACCTCTTTCAGAATAACACTCAAACAATGGCTTCGTGGGAGAGGTTAGAGTGCTTTTTAGGAAGTGTTACACAAGGACCTACTTCTGGTAAGGAAGTAAAAACTTAAATCCTCTTCCTCTCAGCATGACATCCGACTCGCGTACTTCTTCTACGTAAAGCCGGTGTATGCCTGCTTTTAGTGCCGGAGCAACTTGGGTGGTGGAATAACGAAGGATGTTCAGATCAATGGAATCGCCTTCTACGGGATTCACAATGGGGGCAATCTTCATGTGAGAGCCATTGTAGGCGGTGATTTGTCCATCATAAGGGCGGGCACTGTTTATGATCCATGTGCCTATACCTTTTCTTTTGACTATCATTTTGTTATTCAGCATCACGTAATATGAACTATTTCGGGTATCGTACCATCCCGGAATCGTCAATTCTCCTTCAGGTTTCACATTTATACGGATTGTCTTCTTTTCTTTACCGTCTTCGGAAACAGCAGTAACTTCGGCTTCCCCTTCGTACTTGGGCATTATTTCAAGTATGCCGGTAGAACCCTCCCATTTTATGTCTATCACATCTGCCGGGTCGTTTTCTTGCAGTGTGACGCGTTCTCCTCCTCCCGAAATGCTCACGAATTTACTTATGTCTTTAGGGCGAATCCTGATGTTGGAATGGCTTATGCTCAATTCGGGAAAAGTTACGTTGATTCTGAGCCGTACACGCTTGTCGTGCGAAATAATGGTGGCAAACGTTTCGCCCTCCAACAATCCTCTCACCTTTAACGTATCCATGCTCATTTCTGCTGTGGCAATTTGCGAGTTTTCCACGTTGACGATGTATTTTCCGTTTCCGCCCGAAACGTGAAGTTTTTTTTCCGTTTGTTTATTCAACGACAATTCGTTGACATGCGTTTCTTTTCCTATCCGGATATCCGGATACTCCTCTTTCCGCTCTTCGCAGGCAAAGCAGCAAATAATGCAGAAAGCAATGTACAGTGTGGTTATTATATTTTTGCTCATTAGTTTGTAATCTGTTTTACGTTTTCTTATCCTTAAATATTTTGCACGCTCAGCCCATTATACAAGATTTCCCATTCTCGTCCTTCTCCTTCGTTAATGTGGATTTCCAGTTGAAAACTTTTGTAGTATCCATCGAAAGTAGGGAATTCTAATGTGTCGTTTAGGGGGATGACGGGCTTTCCGTCCAATTTGTAAGAGATTTCTGCATTCGGGTTTGCCAATTCGTTATAGTAGAGTTTGAGAAACCGTCCTTTGCATGAACCGGCCGGGTTGAGAGTACGCAGGTAGGGAATACGGTCGGGAGAATACTCCGGTTGTTCCATCTTTTCTGTGGTTGCTTCCTTTTCGGTATACGGTGAAACCTCTCCTCCTTTTACTGCTCTTACCTTTATACGGTGTCTGCTATTCGGCTTCAGCTTTGTCTTCATATACGAATTGCTCGATACGAGCGCTTTCATTGCATCGTCAAACACGACTTCCCACTTCATTCCATCACTGTTTGCCGGTTTGTCCCAAGAAATCTCCATCTCGCCCTGAAATACGTTTACCTCCATATTCTTCGGAGCTTCCAGTGAGGATGTGCCTCCGGATGTATTTTCTGACGCAACTAAGGAAACGTCATCGAATGAAATGCCTACGCCGCTATAATCTGTCGATGGAGTTAACTCTATTCCTGCTTTGTTGGCATTTTCGGGGATCTCTATCGAAAATTCTTCCTTTTTCCAATTTGTAGCGGTTTTAACAGACAGTTTTTGTTCGCGTCCCTTATAAGCACCATTATCATACCATGAAAAATAAACCTTTATTTCATGGTTGGGCTTAGTGCCTTTATACCAGAAAGAAAAAGTATACTTTTTCTTTCTTTTCACGGAGACTTCTTCGGTCAAGGAAATCCCTCCTCCGTTAGCCCATATTTTAAGTGCATACATACCTTTACTTTCAGGAGGAGTGTCGCCTGTCACTTGTTCCGGGCTAAGAGCATTTCCGATAATCCAGTTAACAGGCTTTGACGTTCCCGGTCTCCACTCTTCAAATCCCCCGTTCGGGATGATGTTGCCGTCTGCTGCATTTTGCGCTTTTACCTGCGATAATGCCGATATGAATATGATTATCGGCAAAAAGAGTTTACGTATCTTTTTCATTTTCCTTTTATTTTCTTATTTCTTTATTTCTTCAGGTGACACTCCGAATCTCTCACCTATCTGCGCTGTCAGATGGCGTAACGAACCTTCGGTTTTTTCTTCTCCCAGCAAGCGTTCCTTGTCCCATAGTCCGCCTTCCTGTTCCAGTGTTTGCAAAAGTTTCCGGCTTTCCTCGTATGTAATGAATGGTTGCCCTTGTGCATTAAGGGTAAATTGCAAAGCATAGATGAGTCCGCAGGCCTGCGAGAGAAGACGAAACGCTTGTTTGGGGTTTTCTTTCAGGTTGGCGAAGGTGTTGGCTCCTGCCAGCAGATTCATAGCTCTGACAGCTATCACACGCCCAAGCTCGTGCCTGATAGTATCTGCTTGCAGTTTGATTTCATCGTAACGTGATGTTTCCATATAGGTGCGTCCTCTTGCAAAAGAGTGAAAGATGCGGCGGTGTGAATCTTTCAATGCCGGTAGGCCTTCGGACTGTGCAAGTGATTTCCAGAAATCGTAATACCCGTAAGCCAAATCCCAATGATGCTCCAATTCCGTATAGTTGTGCCCGGCAGACAGTTGAGTCAGGTCGTGCGCTTTGCGTATTTCCGGATTGTCTATTACATCTTCGCTCAGATGTACATTGAGTATTTTGTCCAAATAGATGGCTCCCATGACGGCATATTTGTAAACTTCGGCTACTGCAAATCCTTTCTCGTCTACAAAACAGATGTCTTTGTCGCCTATATTGACTCCTACATATCCCGTTATTCCTTTTTGAGCCTCCGTATTTCTGTGTTCATGGGGTTTTTCTTGCCCTAATCCGGATATCTGTGCCGATGTTTTAATCCAGTTCCTGAAATCTTGCAGTATCTTTTCCCTATCGGCAAGGTGCAGTGGCGAAGAGGCTATTTCATCTTGTGGTTTCAAACCGTACTCACCTTCACGGAATATACGGATTGCTTCGTCATACTCTGTTTGCATACCCATGCGTGCTTCGTTCATGTACCTTAAAAATATTCTGTCGATGGGTGATTTCAGGAATCCGCATTCCAGTGTATTGACGCTGCTCTCTCCGTTTCTTGAAAACTTGTACGATGACTCCGGCAATACAGGAAGTTGGTATGCGCTTTCTACCGTTTCGTTAGTGCCTTCGGTGCATGCTGTTACACTCATCAGCAAGCAAAAGGAGAATATATGTTTTATGTAATTCATTTTTCTTTTTCTTAAGGTAAAATAATGTATTCGCAATAAGGATGCTTCAGCATATTCGGCCCTTCTTCATTTTGGAACTGTTTTGTTTCCAGCTTAGGAATTTCAAGCAACCCATCGGTAGAAACAGCTTCAATGCTTGCTTCTACATTGGAGTTTCGAGGTCCCACTCCTGTTACACATAAGTAAAGAGGGAATCCGGAATGGACTTTGAACTTGATTTCCAGAGGTTTTCCGTTTTGCATTGTTTGAGTTGTTTCCTCCTCCTCTTCTTGGAGATTTTTCTTTCCGCAACCAACAGTCAGCAATGCTTTTTTTTCATTGATATATTTCACTTCGTAGCGTGAGGTTACGTTTTCTGTAAAAGCGCCGTGTCGGTCTAATTCATTAAAAACACAACGCAGAGTCACCTCATATTCTTCTGCACCATCAGGCGTTTCCGTGCCGGGATATTTGTAGTTTTCCAATGCCAGATTAGGGTCGCACAACTGCACGTTTAGTTCTCCACGTTTGTTTTCAGGTTTTTCAATTTCCTTCGGTGGAAACAGCTTTTCATAATCTTCTTCTATTATAGTATCTTCTTTTACGGTATTGCAACCACATACCAGCAATAAACAGATTGTCCATAAATATTTCATATTCGCTCTTTGTTTTTTAATTATTAGAATTGTCCCAGATTTCAGCTATAACTCCGGTTGGTTCTCCACCGGGGGCAAGATGTTTGCTTACCCAATGCTCGGTTTTGCTGTAAGGGTCGAACACCTTCACGAGTTCGCAAACAAACCGGTTTCCATCTCTACGGAAGTCGTAAAATGTGTAGTTGCTGCTATATCGTATGCCGGGTCTGAAAGTCAAGCCGTCTGTTGTACCTACATATCCGGAGCCCAGACCTACCACCTCTTTGGGCCATCCCTGCGGCGCATAAGGGTCTTTGGCAAAAAGGAACAGATGATAACGTTGATATTCTTCCTGTTCTTTTCTTTTTTTTGAATTCTTGTCTTTGTCATCGATAATGACCCTCGTTTGCATGTCGCTTCGGAAATATATTCGGTCTGCTTTCCTTATTACCAGTTGCGGATTTTTCATTTTCTGGAAAAACAAGGTGTTTTCGTATGCTTTACGCATGTCTTCCATCCAACTGTTTTCGCTTCTCAGTCTTGTAAAGACAATATACTCGCGGGCCGGCTCTATGTATGAAGCTGTTCGAAAAACGAGGTTACCATCAACGTCTCTACCTGTATAAAGAAAATCGGAAGAAGCGGCGAATTGGTTGTTTACCAGACGATGCAGATAGTTGTAAGTAGTGAGACTCAATTGAGTGAATGTATTCTGGCTTACTTCGAATTCACTTATCCGGCTGTCTGCCAGACTCTGCTCGTCATAGTCGGCTATGGTTTCCACCGTTCCGTCGCCCGAAAACTTCATGAAGAAGCAGTGCCCGCCATATCCGTAATTATTGTTGTACTCATAGCTTGATATGGGGGCCTTGACATCCGTAAAAAGCAATGAATCTGTTCGGGGAAAGTAGGTGACGCACCATCCATGAGGAGCATCTGTAAGCTCCTTCCTCAGTTCGCTGATATATTTTGCGTTCCGTTCGGAAGGAGATAAATCGAAGATATGCTCATCCTTGCAAGAAAGACAAATTGCTATCAGGATAAGTAGTTGGAATCCTATTTTCATACTTTATTACTTTTGTTTCATATATGCTTTTAATTGTTTCATGCTTATCAACTGGAGATAATTGAGCGATATTTTGATTTCTTTGTTAAAGAAGTCTTCAACAAACGCTTGTTTCTCCGTCAACTCTTTGTATGCTTGGCGTGCTTCCTCGTCATAAGTTTGCTGAACTTCCGGATCAGGGTCATGATTCGGTTCTTTGGCTTCCGCCAAGGCTTTAAGCACATCTTTAGGACTATGTGTCAGCTTGGCGCTGATGATCTCGGCAAAATCATCTTCGGCAGAGAGGAAAGAATGGAAAGTGAAGAATCCCCTTTTATAGGCATAACGGGAAAGAGTTAGCAGATTGCGTCCCTGTGTGTCTCCTTTGAATATAGTGGCTATGAGTTTGGTCGATTCCAAGTATTTGCTTTTACTGATGCTCAGGAACTTATTTCTGTCGTAAGGGAAAAGTACCATCAGGTGTTTTGCGAATTGGTGATGTACGCTTCTCATTAAGATAAATACTTTGTCTTCATCTTTCGGGTCGAAATCGTTGACATTGTACAGGAACATTTCATTGGTCGTTGCTTCCGTATTTCCTAGAAGTTCTACTCCGTTTCCGTCTATATTCTTTCCGCCATACATGTAAATTTTGACCGGGTTCTTCCCCAAAAAGAATTTCTCTCCTCCTAAATCGGAAGTCGTATAGAGATCGATCCACAACGCTTTGATAGTTTCGAGCACACTTTTTACATTGGCGGATTCCGGTGGATAGGTGTAGCTTCCGTTTTGCGCTACGTTTTTGTCCCAACGGTATTCAATTTCGATGCCGTAAGGACGTGTAAATGTATTTAATATCCACTCGTCGAGTTCTGTTTTATTGCGCTGTACCATGCTTAAGTCCACTACACTTTGGTCGGATAAGGCGGCTTCTTGTTCGCAACCGGCCAGCAGCAAGCATGCGGTAAACAGATACAGACTTCGTCCGATAAGGTAACAGAATCTCGTTCTACTGCTTATTGTTTTCATTGTTTTTAAAGTTTTCTGTCCATTATATTTCTTGATATTTTCAACGAGGGTTAGGTTCTAATCCCCGATTGATGGCTTCGACCGGTATTTGCAAGAGCTTCCTCGGATCTTCTTTCTCCAACTGCTTATAAAACTTATACTTCGATGTACGTTTCACCGGTATATAAAAACGGCGTATATCGAACCATCTCAACCCTTCGTGCATAAATTCCTGCTGCCTGAAACCTAAAATGGTTTTTACCATAGCCAATTGCTTGATGCTCATTCCGTAGAATGGGGTGTAAATCCGATAATTGTCACTGCTTGTCTGCGTGTAGTTAGGATGGCTGCAAGGAGGAGTTATGCCAAATTTTACAAAGAGATAGGCAAGCAGGTCGTTGATAGCCTTGTCGTATTCTCCGATCATGGCATATGCCTCCATTCGGTTGAGCATTACCTCATCAGTAGAGAATAAAACGTTGGTGACATATAGCCCCTTTGGTCGTATGCCTGTATATCCCGATAACGAAAGCTCGTCGAATTTGCCAATATATTGTCCGTCGCCTATGCGTCCGTCGCCATAGTTAAACAAGAAGAATGGCTGCATATTCATCTTTTTAAATTCATTGCACCCTTCTATCCCGTGTTGATTATACACTTTGTCTGCAGTTCTGCTTGTCACTCCGAACTTTTCCGTAGCTATGTTGCGGGCTACTCTCGATTCAGTAGTAGAGAGCAGTAGGTTAGCGGGCTCTTCGGCACTTGCGTAGCGTGTATGGAGATGTTTGCGGTTGAAATAAAACTCTTTTCCATACTTCTGCCAATTTCGAAGAACAGGTTTGGGGTCTATGCCGAGCACATAATCTGAATAGGCAATAACGAGTTCCCATTCTCCTTTAATCAGGTAGAAGCGGGAAGCGAAAGCGTAAGCGGCTTTTTTGTTAAAGTGAAATTTGGGTTTGCTGTAATAGCTGTCGTCTACCAGCGAAATTCCGAGTTTCAAGTCTTTTTCGATCTTTTCGTACACCTCCTTTACTGTTCCGCGCTTATAGTCCACCAATGCGTTTTTTTCAGGCTTTGTCAGATAGGGTATGCCGGGGGATGTTTTCGATTTGGATGTACCGTACGGCTCCGCCCAAATGTTGACTAACATGAAGTGCAGATAGGCGCGTAATAGAAATGCTTCACCGTATAAAGCTTTCACACGGTCGCTTTTGGGGTATTTGCTCAGAAGCTCCAACGCTTGGTTAGCTTGTGCAATACCTGCATAACATGCGTTCCAATAGTTCAGAGGAGTGTCCAAATCTTCCTGATCGTAGTCTTCCCAATAATACATGGCTTCGTTCAGCCGTGAATGGATGCCGTTCACCCGCTCGCCTACATTATCGGTACGTGTTTCCAAGAAAGCGAAGTAGCTGGCTTCGGGATAAGCTCCGGCAAGCAATTCGGCTATTTTCTCCTCGCTGTCTATCTTCACATCGAGTGTAGAGTCGGGATTTGTTTCCAAATAGTCTTGGCATGCCGTGAACAGTGTGAGTATAATGCTTAAGTAAATTGTTCTTTTCATTTCAATGCGATTAAAATTCAACATGCAATGTCATCGTATATTGTTTCGGGGTAGGCAATGAAACTCCTCCCGATTTGTAGAACTCCGGATCTTGGCCCTTCAGCTTTTTGTCTGCATAAATCAGGAACGGATTGGTTACATTTGCTTTCACACTCATTTCTCTGATTTTGATCCCGGAAAGGAGTGTTTTAGGCAACCGATACTCTAATGAGATGCTCTTCATGCGTATGAAACTTCCATCTGCCACTCTTTTTTGAGAGTAATTATAAGTGTTATAAGCCTTTTCGATGTTCTCTTTTCCGATGTTGCGAATCAAATCTTGTGAAGGGATGACGGGGATGTCCGTTTTCCATTCATCGCCCGGATTGAGCCAGCGATCGTAATACTCTTTGGAAAATACATTCAGATCGGCAAACGATGGGTCGAATGTCGGGTTGAGACGTATCTTGTTGCCGGCTTGCATAGTGATGAAGCATGAAAGCTCCCAATTCTTATATTTAAAAGTATTTGATACTCCCCCAATGTAAATAGGGTCAATAGGACCGTGGTAGATAAGATACGACTTTGAATACTGGCTGTCGAGAAAATCTGCTCCTGATATTTTACTATTCACATCTTGGTTGGATGGATAAAGTCCGAAATCGAAAATAGGCAGACCGTTGTTGTTGAGTCCCTGAAAATTGAACGAGAACAGAGAACCTCGTGGAAATCCGAGAATATTTCCTCGTCCGGTTCCCGCTACCATATCGAATGTATTCGGTGTATTCTGCAGGCGGGTGATTTTCTGCTTCATGCCGCTAACGGTAAAAGCAGTAGTCCAGTTGAAGTTGTTGGTTACAATGTTTTTGGTTTGCAGTGCTAATTCCACTCCTTGTGTGCGCATGTCTCCGAAGTTGGCGTATTTATAATATTGTCCTCCCACGCCGGAGGTGCGAATAAGGTCTATCAGGTCGAATGAGTTTCGCTGGTAGACGTCGAATGTTGCGCTAATGCGATTGTTGAACAATCCAAGTTCCAGGCCGAGATTCAATTCATACATTTTCTCCCATGTCAGGTCGCGGTTTTCAAGATGCAGGATGCGCAATGCATTTTCCCGGTCTTTCAGCAATGAGCGGTTGATGATGAGATGTTTGAACACTGTTGTGGAATTAATAGCCTGTTCGTTCATTTTGGCAGTCAGTCCGTAGCTGGCACGCAAGGAGAGCTTAGAAACGGCTGGGAACTTTTTCATGAATTTCTCTTGATCCATGTTCCACTTTGCTCCGATGTTCCAAGTAGGCAACCAGCGAGAACGGCTGTATTTGCCTGCAGTATTCGATCCTTCATAGTTGAATACGCCGTTGAAAATGTATTTGCCCTTATATCCGTAGGTGGCACTGGCAGAGAGGGTTACTCCCCTTTCGTTGCGTTCGATAAGTGAGAAGTAAGTGTTTTCTTCATTGGCGAGCTTATCGAAAATCAGAGGATTGGTGAATACTTGGTTTCCTCTGTCGTATTGTATTCCATAACCTTGGAAAGGGTTCATGGTGCGGTCGGTATAGCGTATTTCGGTAAATCCGAAAGCACGTATGTCGTGCTCGCCTATTTGCTTGTTGTAGTCCAGCGCAAAGCGTCCCAAATAGCTGTGCAGGGAAATCTCCGTCTTATTGAACATGCCTCCGTGAGTCAGCGCTACTTGTGGCAGTTGTAAGGGGTTGTCTTTATTCTTCAATAAATAGATGTTCTCTTGCGCTACATAGGGACTTTCGTTGGCTCGAAAAGCCTGTATCACATTCGAGTGTTCGGTGATGAAATGCGAACTTTTGGTAACGGCATGGCGTATGGACATCAATCCTTTCGCTTCGATGTTGGCGTTAAGCTTGTATGAAAGTTCACCTTGCAGTTTGAAGTCGAGCACTTCGGTTTTCAGATAATTGTTGTCATACTCGTTCAGGATATTGAACGGTGCCCAGTTGTTGCGATAATATTCCGGTTCACCATTGGCATTCCGGGGACGTAAAGTACGGCTTGTTCCCAAAGCATAGGCAAAAGGATTGATGTCGAAGTCGCGTTCAAACGTTCCGGTTACCGTATTCTTTCGCTGAGGAATTGTACCCGGAGAGCTTTGGTTACGAAAGTTGCCTTGTGCGGATATGGTAGCCTTTATTTTGTCTTCTTTCCAGTAGAAAGTGTTTTTGATGTTGGCAGTGATACGTTTTACGTTATCGGCAATCGTCCATCCTCTGTCGTCGTAGAAACCGACGGAAGCATACATAGTAGAATTCTCTCCGCCTCCGGAGAAGGTGACGGTGTGCGTATGAATGGGGTTGTATGTGAACAGTTCTTTGAACCAGTCGGTGTTGGCATACTCCCGTTCGCGCATGAAGGCCCGTTTTGCTTCGTCCGTGTTTTCCAGGTAATATTGTCCGGTAGATGGATTGATGGTTCCGAGAGCCTTATACATTTGGTGGTAAACACCACTGCGACGTCCATATAATGTGTTTCTTACAGAGAAGTACCCTTTCCTGTTCATCTCTTGATAGATAGACATGGTCTCTTGCGAATTGAGCAGGTCGAAATCCGTGTACGAAGGGATGGCTCGCATGCTTAGTTCGTATGAGTAAGAAACTCTGTTTGGGGTGTTTCTTTTACCCGCACGGGTGGTAATTACGATTACTCCATTCAAGGCTCTGGCTCCGTAGATGGATGTGGCCGAAGCGTCTTTCAAGATTTGTATGTCTTCGATGTCCGAAGCATTTAATCCGGCAATGGCGGAGCTGATGAGTGTAACTGCGTCGCCTGAAGCCAATTGGTCGAGTGTGAGCGAAACAAGGTCTTCGTACACAGCCCCGTCGATAACCCATAGGGGTTGGACGTTGCCCATGATGGAAGCGCCGCCGCGGATATTGATACGTGGCGCTGAACCGAAGCTACCGGTAACGTTCTGTATTGAAAGTCCTGCCACACGCCCTTCGAGCATGCGCGACACATCCGCCACGCCGTCCAGTTTAATGTTGTTCAACTTCACCGAAGCGGCAGCTCCTGTAAATACCCGGTTCTTTATGTTTTGGTAACCGGTGACTACCACTCCTTCTATTTCTTGCACGTTGTCTTGCAGCGTTATGTTCATGACGCTGGATGAGATTTTTACTTTTCGGGTTTTCATTCCTATAAAGCTTACTTCCAGCATTTGCCCTTTTCGGGCTTTGAGTATGAACCGTCCGTCGCTGTCTGCGACTACTCCCCTTGCTGTGCCTGCCACGATGGCAGTGGCGCCCGGTAAAGGCTCTCCGGAGACAGAACGCACTGTGCCTTGTATTTCCATTAATTCCTGTGCAGGACAAACCTGAGAGAAGATTGCCGTCAACAGGATGCTGATTACTAATTTTATAACCGATGATACATTCATTGTCTTATCTTGTTATATTATATTACGATTGTAGGTATTTGTTCAGAACCGGATGTTGGCTCCTGCGTAGACGCCGAAAGGATGTCCTGCTCTCAATCCTGCCGGATGGCGGGAAGTGAGATAAACCTTGTTGGTAAGGTTCACGGCGTTTACTTTTACCGTCAGATATTTGTTTACATATACGTTGGCCGATGCGTCCAATACGAGGTGCGCAGGAACTTTCTCTCTTTCGGCGATTGTTCCCTGTCCGGGAGATGTGCGCATATCGCCGTTGTAGCGTGCTCCTATGTTTGCGTCGAAGCATTTGTGTTCTATTCCCACCTGCATGTTCAGCGCATGCTTGAAGATGTAGGGAATCTCATCTCCTTTCATCACATTGCCCCATGAATGGCTTGAGAACGAGTTTCTCATTTCCGTATCGGTATAAGTATATGCTATTTGCAGGGGCATGCACACTTTCCACGCTTCAGGTAAGGGCTGGTATTGTATAAGGAACTCCACGCCTTTGACGCGAGCTTCGCCTACATTGAACTGTTCGAGCGTTCCTAATCCGCCTGAGGCGGCGAGGTCGCTTCCGAGCATATTACTGTAATTGTTGTAGAAACCGATCAGCTCTGTTTTGAAGTTACCGGCGGAAACGCGTGTCCCCAATTCCATATTCACACTGCTTTCGGGTTTTTGATACAATTCCGCGCTCGGCGGAGCGAATCCTTTGTGAACTCCGAAGAATACCGATGCTTCGGGAATGAACTGATAGTTTACTCCGATACCGGGAATCCAGACGCGAGCATGGTTGGGCGTTTCTTTGCGCACTTTGCCCGTACGTTCCAAATCAGCTTTCGTATAGTCTTTTTTCAGTAGGTCGATGTCTTCGTAGCGCAGTCCGGCAGTGATAGTCCATGAGTTATATCTTAGTTTGGCGAGCAGGTAGCTTGCCAATGCGTCTGCCGACGTGATGCGGTTGGCATTCGTACCGTGAATGCCTTCCATAAACAACACCATCTTTTTGCTCTTCATGGAGTAAGCGTCATCCCATTGAAAGCGGTCTTCCTCATCGTGATGATAGCGTAGCCCGAACTCTACGTCAAAGAAGAATTCATTCAGGTTGAAGCGGTATTCTGCTTTGGTTTGCATGCCTCTGGCACGATACGTCCTGTTGTTGGCTCTTACCAGCAGAGCTTCGCCTTCCCGGTCGGATTTTCCCGTCAGGATGTCGAAATAGCGGATGTTTGTTTCCGGATCGATGAGCACATCGGCAATAGACCTCTTTTCTTTAGAAGTGATTCCTGCCTGTACGTCATTCAGTTTGTACCAATTGCGGTGGAAACGGTTGAAGTATATGTTGGTGGTTACTTTCAGCTTGTTGGAGAAGTTGAGCAGGTAAGTAGCCACCCATTGCTGATGATTGGTCTTCATTTCGTCCATCTGCGAGCCGGCATAGCGGAGGAAAGGGCTTTTCTTGAAGTCACCTTCGGAAAGTCCTACATACGTTTCGTCCGAGTTTTCGTCCGCATATCCGAACTTCAGTTCCAGCGCGTGGTTTACTCCTGTGCCTTTATCGGTTTTTATTATTACTTTGGCAATGAGGTCGTTTCTGGTAAATCCTTCGGCTGGATGGTCTTCGTATTTCTTGAAGCCGTCCGACTGATAGCGCAGATATTCCATCAGAAAACCGAAGTGCTTCCACATGTTTCCGATGTGTGTATGCGACTTAAACGTATTTTTGCTTCCGTAAGAGAAGGTTGCCTTACCTGAAAAAGCGTTCGGTATGGGAGTAGATACCATGTTGATGGCTCCTCCCGTGGTGAACGGGCCATACTGTACCTGACTGCTTCCTTTCAGCACTTCCACGGCTTCCATGCGGGCAGCATTCGGGAAATAATAGGCTGCCGGAGCCGAATAAGGCGCGGGGGCAGCCAATATTCCATCTTCCATGATGGAAATGCGTTCGCTTCGTTCGGCTTTCGTTCCGCGCAAACTGATGTTGGGGCGCAATCCGAAACCGTCTTCCTCATACATGTTTACCCCCGGAACGGCTTTCAGCATGCGGTTGATGTCTGTATATCCCAGTTTGCGTATTTCTTCAGGCGAGATATAATATGCTGAGCCTGTGCGGTTTCTTGCCTTGAATTTGCTTCCGAGTATTTGCCGAGATGATACTACCACCTCTTGGAGCTGGTAAACGGAGTCATTCTTTATTTCCGGCTCTTGCCTTTGGATTTGTTCTTGCGAGTTGACATGCGTATATCCCGATGCAAAAAGAATAATGAATAAAATTTTTCTGCTTATTGTCATATTATGTGTATAAAATCGAAAGGTTATGGTGCTTTCTCTGTTTATAATACTAAAAAAGAACTTGATAATTAGCTTTTTATGAACGTAATTGCTAAAATGTGTGTCTTAATTTTGTGCAAGGGTATGTATCGCAGAACTGTGTCACAATCGCTATATTCAGGTATTAATAAGTATTAGCGGTGAGTAAAATACCCTTTTAGCGGTATTGGAATGTTTCTATTCGGTTTGAGATCTATTCCATGCAATGTTTCGACTCTGTTTTTGTATGCCGGCAGATGAGGGCTGAATGCCATTTGTCATTCTTTTTTTAGAATTTATCTGTATAAAACATTAAAAGTCTTTTGTTTTTCATGGTGACAATATGGAAAATAATGCCTGAAGATTTGATTACTATGTTGTTTTTGTCATAATAGTCCTCTTGTTGTACGAGCATTCCCAAGTGCTCATATTATTAAGCAATTTCTACCTGAGTTGGGGATAAGAAGCTGGTCAATAACCTCAACCCGGAGACTTGCGTTTTAAGATCAAAGTTTGTTGGTTATCAAATATTTACCCCTGTCCTGTCAGAGGCTTGTATCTGACGGCTCAAACACTTGTGTCTGTCGGCTTGGACACTTACGTCTGTCACGACAAAGGATTGCAGCTGTCAAAATAGGGGGGGGAGAGAGGGAGGTCGACGTAAAAGGCTCTCTTCTGCCTAATCGTTGTAAACCGGTGTATTCAGGAAATATCTGCCCGATAGGATGCAGCCCCCTCATCTTTAGCAAGAGCAACCGTCTATACCGGGTTCAGGTAATTTCTACTGATTCCTAAGAGATGTTGTCCGAATAATAGGGTGGCCTTTTGTTGCTATTTATGACTCGAAGTTCAGAGATATGAAATTCTCCTCAGTACCTGTTTAAATCTTACTTCGTATTATTTGGGGTGTTTTTGGGGCTGTTGTTCTTGATATTTATTCCATCTTTATCGTTTTATTACGTACTCTGCGGAGGATGTTCTGCATGTCATATACCACGTCCGGATGCTGTAAAGCCACATTGGTGGACTCTGCCTTGTCTTCTCTCATATTGTAGAGTTGAGGAATGCTCAAGTTGCCGGTTTCAATCTTCGGCCCCCACTGTATCATGGCAGGTCCATCGTTCGGTTCGATGTATTTCCAGTCCTTTGTGCGTACGGACAATACGTGATTTGCGGCAAGCTCCACTATCCAAGGGCGATCTGTACTGTCTGTTCCCAGCAGGTTGTCGATGCGGTTATGGCTGTCGGATGCGCTGCCTTGGGGAAAAACGGCATTGACCAAAGCACCTAAAGAGGCCATCCAATCTATTTGCGACATCAGTACATCCGACTCTTGGCTTGCCTTTATCTTTTTAGGCCAGCGCACAATGGTGGGAACAACAGTTCCTCCTTCGAATGCGCTGTACTTATTTCCTTTCCACGGACCGGAAGGCGTATGCCCATTCAATAATTCTTCCGCTTTATCGTCATAACCATCGTCTACTACAGGACCGTTATCGCTCGATAGGATGATTATTGTGTTTTCTGTCAAACCGAGTTTGTCCAGCGCATTCATTAGTTGCCCTACAGACCAGTCGAACTGAACGATGGCATCTCCACGCAGCCCCATCGGGCTTTTGCCTCGGAATCGCTCGTGCGGAAAGCGGGGGACATGAATGTCATTGGTGGCAAAGTACATAAAGAACGGTTCGTTTTGATGTTTCCTTATGAACTCTATGGCATGGCTCGTGATGGAGTCTGCTATGTTCTCATCTTTCCAAAGAGCTTTGCCGCCACCTTTCATGAAACCGATGCGGCTGATGCCGTTTACAATGGCCATGTCATGTCCGTGGCTCGGTTTCAGATTATAAAGCAACTCCGGATTCCGGACTCCCGTAGGCTCTCCGGCGAAGTTTTGTGTGTAGCTCACCTCAATAGGGGCAGAAGGGTCATGGTTTGCCACTTTCCCGTTTTCTATAAATACGCATGGGACGCGGTCGGCTGTTGCTGCCATGATGTAGTGGTAATCGAATCCCAAATCTCCTAAGGCGGCAGGGAGCGGAGCATTCCAGTCTTGCTGGGCCGTTTTGTCACCCAGCCCTAAATGCCATTTGCCGATGGCGCAAGTGGTATATCCGGCATTCTTGAACATATCTGCCATCGTATATTGTTCGGGACGGATAATCATTCCGGCATTTCCGGCGGCTACGTCCGTGTCGGGACGTCGCCATGCGTATTCGCCGGTCAATATAGAGTAGCGTGAAGGAGTGCTGGTGGCGGCTATGGCATGTGCATTGGTGAAGCGAATGCCCTGACTGGCCAAACGATTGACATTAGGAGTTTGCACGTTTTTTGCACCATAACATTCCAAATCTCCATAACCTAAGTCGTCAGCCAGAATAATGATCACATTAGGCCGTTCTCGGTTGGTCACCTTGTTGCTTTTTATGTTTTGGGCTTTTGTTGGCAAAGCAGAACATACTATCGGTGTGAGAAGAGTGAATGCTAAGTGTCGGTTTTTCATAAGCTTTGTTTTTTCGGATAGGTTTTACAATACATCTTTATGGCTCTTTTTCAGGTGCAGATTTACTCGGCGTTTACTACATTCGTTTACAGAATCGTATGAATACCGGGTAATTCTGCACCTTATTATATTGCAGGCGTCTTTTTTTTGACGCATCTCTCTGATGATTGGAATTATTCGCGCAAGTTAGGATTTATATTTTGTTCAGACAACGGAACGGGCCATTTGTAATCTTGAGGATTGCGAAAATCCCGTCTTCCTACATACCAACGGAAATGACCTGACGGGTCTATAAACTTACTGGAGGACGCATAGGTTTTAGAATTAGGATAAGGAGCACCCCATACCTCGCCGACAAGTACCTCGTGAGCTATATTCCAGCGTAGCAAGTCCCAGTATCTTATACCTTCGTAGGCCAATTCGATACGACGTTCCCGACGAACCAACTCACGCAATTTATCTGGATTCGTTTCTGTAATTGGCGGCATCTTTACGTCGGCGCGTCCACGTACAAGATTAACGGTTGCATCCAATAAAGACTGTTCGATGGTCTGTCCGCTTTCGATCATACATTCCAGATAGCTTAGCAATACTTCTGCATATCTGATGACGGGAGTCACGGCACTATAGCTCTTTAAATCGTTGATAGGATTCCCATCGAAATATTTGCGCCACATAAAACCTGTTCTGGATGCTTCGGAAGAATAATCCAACCGTTCTTTTTTTGACGCTTCATAGTCCGGATGCATGCGATATTCCGTTCCCATGAAAGTTGCTCCGTTGTAATAAATGGTATAGTCCAAGCGTGGATCACGGTCTTTACCTAAACTTTGGGGATCGTAGCGCGGGTCATCATAGCTGAACGGAGTTCCGTCTTTGAACTCATAAGACTCGAATAGCCCCGCCGATGGGTTAGACAAACTCCATCCGCCATCTTTGGCAGGCAGGATATGTTGGGGGACGCCGCAACCAAAGTAGTTTTCCAGATAAGAGATATAGAAGATGTTTTCTTGATTGCCTACTCCGGTTTCTGGCATGAAAAGTTCCTTGTAGGTCGGATGGATCGAGTTGTCGCCATAACTGATTATTTCTTTATATGCGGCAGCACCCTCTGCCCAATTTTGCTTGAGCATGCAGGTTCTGCCCAGAAAAGCCAAAGCGGCTTGTTTGCAGGCACGGCCTGTTTGACTGTTGGGAATGTCTTTAAAGCGTGGAAGATTTGCAGCTGCTTCCTTGAATTCGGTGATACACCAAGACAAAATATTGGCCTGTGTTTCTTTCGTAACCGTATTCGCTTCCTCACCGCTCAATGTCTTGGTTACTAATGGTACATCTTTGAAATAGCTTGCCAAATAATGATATTGAGTGGCACGCAGGAAGCGGGCTTCGGCAATCATCCGTGTTTTTCGTTCCGAGTCGGGAGCGGTGGCAATACCTTCGAGGAAGCGATTGCACAAGCCTATGCGCTTGTAGGCCGAGGACCAATAGTTCTTGATAAAAGCGTTATTGTTCAGTAACTTGCCGCTGGATATGCTGAAGAACGGATTGTTCTCGCCGCGGCGGTCGTAGGCATTGTCCGTCAAGTGCTCCATAAACAGCAAGCCGTGATATGACCAGAAATCGGAGACATTAAATTCCACTCCGTTTGTAATACTGCCTCTGTATAAGGACGTCAACGCCAATTCGGCATTTTTATCATCATTCCAGAATTTATCTTCCGACAAATCTGTTAAAGGATAGCGCTCCAAATCACATGCCTGAAATGAAAATGAAGCAGAGAAAACTGTAAGAACTATATATATAAATCTTTTCATAAAGCATTAGAATTTTAATATTAATCCCATGGTATAAGTCGACATAGTAGGATAGTATTGCCCGTCGTTGTCCGTATTTTCAGGATCCCATCCTTTACGATAGCTCTTGAAAGTGAAAGGATTGTCCATCGACAGATAGAAACGTATGCCGTTTGTTCTCAGCTTTTTTGCTGTTTGGATGGGCAATGTATAGCCTAACGAAACATTGCGTACTTTTAAGTAGGAAGCATCCAATACCCAAAAGTCCGAAGTCAAAGTATTGTTGCTGCCGGCATTAGACATGACTTCCAATCGGGGATATTCAGGGTAACGGTTGTCTTGCTGCACATTCCAACAATTCTCCATTTGCCATTTCTGGATATTTCCTTCCTGATAGAAAGCGTGGCCTGCATAGACAGACAACATGCCTTGTACTTTGGCAACTCCTTGAAGCAATACGCTAAAGTCGAAGCCCTTATACTCTCCGCCAAAGTTCAGGCCGAAAGTGTATTTAGGAATACGGGAACCTAAGAATACTTTATCGTCCGGCGTAACCTTACCGTCTCCGGTGGTGTCAACGTAGCGGATGTCTCCGGCTTTAGAGCCTTTGGCTATCGCGCTTTGGTCGTGCCAGTCTTTTACTTCATCATTCGTGAGGAAAACGCCGTCTGTCTTGTAACCATAAAACATCTGCATCGGATAGCCGATGAACAAGTCGTTGCCATTACCTATCATGCCATTGTTCTGGGTAACATTTCCCATTCCCAATGTCAGCACTTTATTCTTGATGATGGAGAAATTGCCGTTGATATGATAACGGAACTTACCAATTGTGTTTTGATGTCCAATTTCAAACTCCCAACCTTTATTCTCCAGCTCACCGGTATTCACTTGAGAAACACTCAAGCCGAAAATGGAAGAGTAGCTTGCGGCTGGTTTGTATAATACATCTGTGGTTTTTCGGTAGAAATACGATGCATTGAATGTCAGTTTGTTGTTGAAGAAAGATGTTTCAATGCCGATGTCGGCCGTGCGGGTACGCTCCCATTTCAGAGTAGGGTCAACGTAAGTGGTGACGGCTGCTCCTTGTGTATAGACACCGCCAAATACATAGTTCTGTGCCTGACTTAATGCGTAGACAGACTGATAGGGATAGTTTCCGATGTTGTTATTACCCAATACGCCATAAGAGGCTTTCAGCTTCAGGTTGTTGATAAAAGCCAAGTGCTCGTTCTCTTTCCAGAATTGTTCTTCTGAAATGCGCCATCCGGCAGCCACAGAAGGGAAGAAACCGTACTTGCTGTTTGTCGGGAAACGGGAAGAGCCGTCATAGCGCATGGTGGTTTCAAATAAATAACGTTGGTCGTAGTTGTAAGTCAAACGGCCGAATATGGATTGCAAAGCCCAATCATAACCTCCACCCTGATTGGTCTGTCCGTCTGCTCCACCGGCATTTAAGAAAGGCACGTCATCAGAAGGGAAATTGTTACGGGTTCCCGACAAGTTACGCTGTCCCTCGTCTTCCCATGTATATCCCACCAATGCGGCAACGTTGTGCTTGCCTAAGGTCTTTTCATAATCGGCCACGGCCTGAAAGGTCTTATAGACCGTGCGTGCCATTTCATCGTTCAATGTCGAAGGGCCAGTGCTCTTTCCACCGGTGAGAACCATGTCGCAACGATAATGGCGGACATGTCCCAACGTATAGTTATAACCTCCGATTACTTTCAGTCTCAGGCCGCTTATCGGTTGATACGACAGTTCGATGTTGTTTGTAAACTTATCATAATCTTCACTGTATGTCGATGCGCAATTCATCCATGCCACAGGTGTTCCTTGCAGTTTAGGGCCTAAGCCTATTTCGCCATTCTGTAGATAAGTCGGGGTTAAGCCCGGAAAACGGACAGCATTGGATATGATACCTTTAAATCCTCCGTTGTCCAAGATGCCCGGAGTAGACGGCTCGTGACGGTCGGAAGCCATTCCGCTCAAGTGGATTTGCAGTCTTAAGTTCTTTGTCAATTCTGCGCTTAGGTTGACACGCCCGTTATAGCGGTTATAATAGTTGCGAGCCAGCAAACCGTTTTGGCGCAAGTAGCCCAGCGATGCCATGTATTGTACTTTTTCCGTACCGCCGCTGACGCTCAATTCGTGCTTGGTTTGCAGTGCATGCCCTCCCAATAGGTCTTCGAGATACCTTTCGTCTGCATAGTTGTCAGGGTCTGCCCCGTCGCGATATTTTTGAATCATTTCGGGGGTGTACGAATTGGTTTGCGTGGCCATATTATAAAATTCCGCGTATTCATATGAATGGGCCAGTTCGGGCAACTCCGTAGCCTGACTCATACCTACCGAACCATTGTAGGTAATGTGGGCCTTACCTTCCTTTCCTTTCTTGGTTGTGACTAAAATGACGCCGTTTGCAGCGCGTGAACCATAAATGGCAGCAGAAGAGGCATCTTTCAAAACCGAAATGTTGTCAATGTCGGCCGGTGTCAAATCGCTTAAAGAGCCGGGAAGCCCATCCACCAAGATTAAAGGGTTGGGCGTTGCTCCGAATGAGCCGACACCGCGGATGCGGATGGTGCCGGCATCTTGTCCCGGATTACCGTTGGCCTGCGTAATGGTTACGCCCGACATCTGTCCGGTCAGCATATTGGAGACGTCTGCCACGGCACGCGATTCCAGTGCTTTGCTGTCTACCGCTGCAATGGAACCGATTACGTTGACTTTCTTTTGCGAACCATATCCCACAATCACTACTTCGTCCAGCGTTGCCGCATCTTCTTTCAGAACAATGTTAAGAGAGGATTGGTTGCCCACGGCAACGTCCTGCGTATTGTATCCGACATATGATATTTGCAGAACGGCATCAGCCGGAACAGACAAATCGAAATTCCCATCTATGTTTGTGATGGTTCCGATGGTGGCATCTCCTTTCAGAATCACGTTGGCGCCGATGATGGGCTCTCCGGCCGAATCTTTAATGCTGCCTCTGATTTTTCGGTTTTTCTCTTTCTGGGTGATGACGATATAGTTGTCCGTCACTTGATATGAGTAATCGGTCTCTTTCAGCAAATCAGATAAGACCTGTAATACGTCTTGCTCTTTTTGATTCAGAACAACCTGCCTGTTGATGTCTAATTGGGAGGTGTTATAAGCAATCTTATACTTCGAAACTGATTCGATTTTTTCAAACGCTTGCTTTAAAGACAGACGTTCTCCATTGAAGGAAACTTTCTGTGCATTGACCGGGAAACTGCCGACTAAGGCCAATGCCATAGTCCATAATACTCTGACTAATTTCTTCTTCATTTTAATTAGATTTAGTAACAAAAAAGGTGTACGTACATTATAAAGACCGCATGAGAAGAAACTACACCTAAGAGTATTTTGTTAATAAACGCTAACGGCTCACTTTACGTATATGTTTTTGTCCGCAATCTCATATTCTATGCCCGGAATCAATATCTTTATGATTTGAAGTACATGCTCTAACGATTCGTCCTTGTTGAAATGAACTCTCAGGCTTTGATTTTGGTAAGCAGACGTGTGTAGTTGGAATTTTACTCCGTAGACACGCTCCAGTGTATGCAATACATCGCTGAACGGTGTGTTGCCGAAGAAGAGTCCACCCGTCTTCCAGTTGGAGTACAATGCGGTGTTGACCTTATGCCGTTGTATCTTTCCGGTGGCGGGTGTATAGATTAATTGGTCGTTAGGCTCTAAAAAATATTCTGCCGGTTGTTCATTCACTTTCACCTGCAATTTTCCGGTCTCTAAAGTGGCCATTACCTGATTGTTGTCAGGGTAGGCAGAAACGTTGAATGTGGTGCCGAGCACCTTCAGGGTCAAATGATTGGTCGTGACGGTGAAAGGATGCTCTTTGTCTTTTGCGACCTCAAAAAATGCTTCTCCCGAGAGATAGACACTCCGGGCTTCAGAAGCGAATGTGGAGGGATAAATCAATAATGTTCCCGCATTGAGGCACACTTTACTTCCGTCGGGCAAAAGCACTTCGTTGCGTGTTCCTATGGCGGCATAATGTTGCACGTAAGTCACTTCGGACAGCTTTTGTGCCACATAGCTTTGGGTAGAGTAATAGTAGTAGGCAGAAAGGCATGCCATGATTAGGGGGATGGTCCAAAAGGCAGCCACCCTGACCGGACTGATCCTTCTCAGAATCTGCTTGCGTTTGGGTGCTGCCACGGATTCTGTTCGCTTTTCATCTTTGATAGAAGACTCTAACTGATGAAAAGCCTTCTCTATTTTCTCTTCGGGGCAGGAGGCATTGTTCAATTTGTTCCAGATACGTGCAACGGCTTCTTCCCTCATTTTATCTTCTGTAGGAGAAACCATGCGTCTATATACCCGGGTTGCCATTTCGTCGGAGACATCATGATGAAAGAAGAAGTCTATTATCTTATGTATGTAGTTATTCATTTTTCGTATTATATATTATAGAAGACATCTGGATGCTGCGTCACACCTAAGCCGACAATATTAAATAAAGTAAAACGGAGAGCGAAAGGGTTTCTCTAAGTTCGTTCAGAGCAATGTTCAGATGATTTTCCACTGTCTTTTTCTGTATTCCCAGCTTTTCTGCTATTTGTTCGTTGGATAGCCCTTTCTTTCTGCTTAATTCATAAATCAGTTTTCTTTTGGGCGGCATCTTGCTCACCACCATATCCATCAGTAATTGCAGGTCTTTCGCTATCAGTTCGTCATGGGGCGTATATTCGTCGGATGTTTCCGGAATGTTGTTTTCATTCCATGACACATCAGTCTTTTTAGCCGAAATATAATTGTAGACCGTATATTTGGTTAGCGTAAACAGATAAGAGTCAAAATGATGAACCTTGAGAAAAACCTCTCTCTTTTCCCATAGCTTGATGAATACAATTTGGGTTAAATCCTCCGATTCGTACGCATCCTTTATAAATCCTCGTATAAAAGCGTATACTTTAGGATAAAACAGCTTGAATATCCGGTGGAAGGCTTCATGGCTGCCGGAGGCAAATTCCTCTACAACTTCTGGCTCTGGAATCATTGTCGGGATTAATTCAAATGAAACGGGTGTAAAAGTAAAGAATTTATTGTTAAAATCCAATAAAAGAAACTCTTCCTTTATGTACTTTTCTCAATACTGAAGTTAGTATAGGATAGATATCAGACGTTAGATATATCTCCACCGTGCAGCAAGTATATGCCGGGCGTGCTGCATCTATACTTCCAGCAGAGGGCATCAAGATAGAATGTGTGCAATGTGCTTGTTATGTCAAATATGGATAAGGCCGTTTTGCCGGCTTCCGCTTTATAAAGGTAAGGTATCAAAAAAAAAGAAATGATTATCTTTTGTTTTCAAGTTTCCTTAAAAAGGATAACCGATGGCAAAATGCAATGCCATGCTATCCTTAAAACGGGGGATATTGTAGTAGCCCGACTTTCCGGTGTCATACGGATTGTGCAGTCCGATGCCCAGGTCCAGACGGAAGACCAGAAAATCCATGTCATAGCGCAGGCCGACGCCTGTTCCCAAAGCTATCTGTTTGGGAAAGTTTTTCCAAGTTAGTTCGCCGTTCGGACGGTTTTCATCCTTGCGTATCAGCCACACGTTGCCGGCATCCAGAAAGATGGCTCCGTGCAAATCGCTGATGATGCGAAAGCGATACTCCAGATTGGCTTCCATGCGGATATCGCCTACATGATTGATGTAAGTGTACTTTTGAGTATCTTCGGGCGGATAGCCTCCGGGACCTATGCTGCGCACCGAGAACGCTCTTACGCTGTTTGCACCTCCGATGTAGAATTGTTCCGTGTAGGGAGCAGTCATTGCATTTCCATAAGAGCGGATTACCCCGGCTGCAATGCGCGAAGCTATCTTGTTATTACGGTCTATCCGATAATGATAGCGAAACTCTGAATTCAGTTTCAGGAATTGGGCGAAAGGCACACCGAAGAGCTCTTTCCCCTCCTTTTTGAAGGATTGTCCGAACAGACGGTAAACTGCTGACGTGAGATTGCCGGCCGACACGATGGACGTCTGCCACCAGATGGGGTTACGCTTTCCGCTCACCGAGGCATTATCGTATGTATAAGTATACTCCATTGCTGGGATGAACTGGTCGCGCAGACTGACGTAGAGTGCCGGATTTTTGGCACGTAGTGCATCGAATTCTGCTGTGGGGTTCTGCAATACATTGAATGTCAGTCTGAAGGGGGTAATGCTGTGCTTGGTGGTAGGTTTGGGCTGGAAATCATAAGTGACGTTCCCTCCGAAAGCCAGCAGTTTGTAATATTTGGCCCGGTTCATTTGGTTGGCATACAGACGGAAAGTGGTTGTGGCAGGAAAATCATATTCGCGGTCACCCATACGCGGAAAGACCACGCGCGGGAAGATAAGCGAAGAGGAGATACCCATCTCGTAACTGTTCATCAGAGAAGAACGGTCCTTCCCCGTCTGCCACTCATACGAACCATTCAACTTTACATTCCAGCTCTCACCACCGCCGAAAACGTTATTCTTCGTTACCGTAAAAGAGGCACCGGGGCCGGTCTGGCTGTTACTCTTCATCACGACATTAAAGTCCAATTCGGCATCGTATGGCTTGTCGAAAGCGGCAACGATTTTCATATCCAATGTGTCGGAGGCGAATGTCGTGTCGCGTGGTATATATAGCATCTCCGCATAGCGGAATATGCCTACATTTGCAAGACGTTCCTGCACACGGGTTTGCCGATACAAGCTATACATATTTTGCATGGATCGTCGGCGGGCAATGCCTGCACTGTCTTGCAACTGGCGTTTACGGCGATAACCCTGATAGTTCAGCCATCGGTAAAGCATGTTGGGACGCACCCGTAGCTTGTCGTGATAGTGGATAGTCAAATCTTTGTATGTTATGCTGTCATTGGGTTCTTCTCCTTGCTTTCCAAGCAGATGCACCGATGTCTCGCCCACGTAGAAGGGCTTCTCAGCTACCTTGGGCATGCCGGGCACCGGTGTCATGCGCATCTGCACATGTCCTCCGGGCACCATTGTCGTATCTGCCTGGAATGTCAGGTAGTCCGGACGGAAGTAATAACAGCCCACATTGCGTAGTAAAGTACTGATGCGGGTGCGCTCTCCGTCCAAATCGACAACATTGAACTGCTCTCCCGGGCTGATCAGCGAATAGCGGCGTCCCATCTCCATGATACGGGTGGAGCGTTGGCTGAATCCCCGATAACATACCGTATCTATAAAATAGGGATTACGCATATCTACCGTATATTGCAACTTCACTTTCAGTGAATCTTTCGGGTTTACGAAAGTCTTATAACTTACTTTCCCATTGAAATAGCCATAATCGCGCAGCAAGTTGGCGGCAGCTTTCCGGCGAATATCCGGATTGACGGTAGAGAGCAACACCGGAGTGGCGGCAAACTTATCAAAAATCCATTTGCCCGGTCCTTTCTCATACTTCTGAAAGCTGTTGTACACCCATAAGCCCAAAGGAAAAGGATAGCGTATGCCGAAGATTGAGTTGTTGGGAGCTTTGTAAAGAGCAGCTTCGACCTCCACCATCGCCGTTTCTCCAACCGATGTCTTGCCCGGATTCAGGAATATCGTGGATTTCTGCCCGGTGTACAGCACTTCTCCCTCAGGCAGATGTTGCGTAGTGGAGCAAGCTGCGAGGAGCATTATGCTTATTATGTGTATTATCAGTCGTCTCATTCTTTTTCTGTTCTTGTCGTTATAAAGATGGAGGTATTCTTTCCGTGAATTATGAAGGCATCGCATAAGCCGGTAAGGACACTCACTCCGTCAAAGCTTTCTTCTTCCTTCTGAAGATGAAAAGTTCGCCCAAACGATCCATCTTCTTGCGGAGTACAAGGCCGACGCCCGTTTCGGTTATCTCACCGTCAAGCACACTTTCATAGTTCTTATCATAAAAGATGCGCACATAGCGGGTACCCGACATATCGAGGCGATATTCCAACGAAATATTGTCGATGAACGATTCCGCACTATTCGTCGCATTGGCTCCGGTAGATACCTTGCCACCGATGATGATTTGCACACGGTCGTTGAAGAAACGCTGTGAATAGCGGAAGCTGAAGTCTTTCTGTATGTCACCGGTCTCGGCTGACTTGTGGTCTTCCACTCCCACGCTGATATTGGCATTCTTCAGCCCTCCGGCAAGAGAGTTTATCTGGCTTTGAAGCACGCTGTTCAGTGCAGCACCCATTGTCAGGCCTCCTCCTTTGGTACCGCTGTTCAGGTAGATGCCCGTGGCAAGCATGGCAATGGCCTGTTTACTGCGTTCTTCGGCTCCCATGCTTTGCAACTCGTTCTCTACCGTGGCATCTTCGGGTGCGGAAATGTCGAAAACGAGTTCGGGCGAATCCAAACGATTCTTGATGGATATGGACACATCAAAGTTCACCATGCGTGAGGCATTACCGTCCACACCGTCCGATACGGAAGCACGCAAGCGTTCTGTGGCTTTGAGGTTCAAAGTGGGATTCATGACATTGCCTCGCCAGTCTACGTAACTGCCCGGGATAAACTGGAATGTCTTCAACGGGATGACAGGCAGCGAGTATTTCATCGAACCGCCCGAAAGCGTATAGCGTCCCGTGAGGGTCATGTCTCCCTGCGGGGTGTACTGCAAATTCAGGTCGCCTCCTCCTTCTAATTCAACATACTTGCTGCGGTCAGGACTCAAGTCGGCGCGCAGGCGTACGGCGTCGTCTATGTGGACGGACATCAACATATTCAATCCTCCCAAGGACATGGTCGGAGTGTCTGTCCCCTTCACCGAAGCGGTATCGGCAAAGGAAGTAAAGGTCACCAGTCCGTCAAGACGATCTTCCACCGTGAGCGGAGAATCGGTCAGGACATACGTGACGTTCGTATTGCCCAGCAGATTCATGTTGCCGCGCATGGTCAGCCCATCGAGCGGCCCTCTTACTGTGGCACGCAGGTCAACGAACACTTTTCCGTAGATTAAACTCTCGCGGGTGCGTCGTGCATCCAGCAGCGTATAGTTCTCAGCCCTTAGGTTGAGGTTGGCAGTAGGGCGTTCCGGGTTTCGGAAATTGATGTTCCCATCGATGGTGAACGGATTTTGGCTCGTTGTGTAAATGGCAAACTTATCAAACGCCAGACGGTTGTCTCTTATCTGCAAGGGACGGTTATCCAACCGATAGCGTGCTCCTGCCTGACGGGCATAAACAGATACGCTGTCCAATAATATGTCACCGTTGACCTTGGGCTTATCAAGCGTTCCGCTGATCTGTAATCCTCCGCCCACACCTCCGGTGAATGCCACCATGCGGTCGGGGATAAAAGCATTCGCCATCTTCAACGGGAAATGTTCAAAGTCGGTAGTGATTTCCAATGAGTCCTTACCGCCCTTCCGGGTCAGGACGCCGTCGGCCGTCATTACCTGCCGGTTGTCGCAAGTGAAATAGGTATTCAGGTAATGTTTGTTCTTATCACCGGGCAGCCAAGTGATACCCAGTCCCAAGTCGCCCACAGGTTGCCGTTCGTATGTCAGTTTCTCTATATTGGCTTCGGCAGATATTTGCAGGGAAGTGGCGGTTTGCACATAGCTGACTTCGGTAGAGAATAACCCGGTCAGTCGCGGCATATAAGGAAGCACGTCTGTAAGTTCGTTCAGGCGTAGACGAATCAATTCGAGGTTGATGTTCTGCAACGAAAGGGTGTCGCTCCTGTCGGACTGCATGCGGAAGCATAGGCCGTCGTCACTGTCCATATCTACATTGGCATAGACGCGCATGTTCTTATGCAGGTAAATCCAATTGCTCTCGTCCACAAAACGGAACTTGCGGAAAGCGATGATGGGCTCGGCAGGCGTCACACGCAGCAGGAGTCCGTCTCCCTTGCCATGCCCTTCGGTCAACGACCGTGCGTTGAGGCCAAGCAGCACACCTGTTTTCCCTTGCTTATCGGTATAATTCATGGTCAGTTCCGCATCTTCATTGCGAATCTCTCCCGTCAGCGTACTGCGAAAGACGAATTGAGGGTTCTTGGGGCCGTTGATGACACCGCCCTGTAACTTCATGCAAGCAGTATCTTGTTTTACGTCGAAGAAAATGGTGTCAAGTTGCAGGGAGTCCACACGCAGTTTATGGATGGCCGTGCGTCCGTTGATGCCGAGTTCGGGAGTGAAATCGAATCCCAGACTCATGTCATCGAACGAGACATCCTGCGTTGCCAAATAATAGCTGACCGGATTCCTGTTTCCTACTGAGAGTTGCATGTCGGCCGATGGAAGTACATGGCGGAGGTCGGCATGATTCAGCTTTCTTGCTTGTAACTGCTTCATCAGCATTGTAGAGAATTCATCGGACTGTGCCAAGAATTTTTTCAAAGAGCAGTGTGCCTTGAATCGCAAATTCAAGTCGCCGGCATCGAGTTTGAGGTTGACGGAGTCACGTCCGGTTTCTGCTCCCAGCCGGAAAGCGAACGGATACTTCAAGGGGCGGGGGGCAAAGCCCAATTTATGTAGGTCCACGTCCTCCACATCAATCTGTAGTCTACCGTCCGGATACTTCCGGTCGAGGCGCATATTCACATCTCCACGCATTTTCAGCAAAACATTGTTGCTGGCCAAGTGTACGGTGGCTACGGATGAACGGAGAGATGCACGTAGGTCTACATCGGAGATATTCCAATATCCGTATTGCAGTTTTTCCAGCGAGGCATCCAATTCGGCAACGGCCTTGCGGGATGTGAAGTCTATACCTTTTCCTTTGGCTGATACATTTGCCGACAAGGTATAGATGGAGTCTTTGGGCAGGAAGTGATGGATTTGTAAAGCATCGGCCACCAGATCGGCATGATAGGCCTCGGTGGAAAGATCATAAGAGGCATCAAGGTTAAGAACCCCTTCCTGCTCTTGCAGTTTAAAGGCGGTCGTGCATTGCGAACCGTCCAATGCAAAGCGGGCTGTCAGGTTCATGCTGTCGGGCACCGCAACGGAACCATCGGGAGTATGTCCGGCAAGTCTTGTCAGGAAGTTCAGGTCTTGCGTCTGCATTTCGAGGTCGATGCTTCCGTTGCGCTTCAGGCTGTCTGCCAAATTCCGGAATTCACCGCTTCCGTTCAGGGAAAACGCACCGGGCAGGTCGGCGGTGAGGCGGGATAATCGTAATTGTTTCGGGCTTCCTTCCACACCGGCATGAATCACTAAAGGACGGAAAGGATAGGCTTCTTTGAAGCTTCGGGGCAATCCGCCGGCAAACAGCAGCATGTCCTGCTTGCCGATGCGGGCATGCAGGCGGGCAAATAGGTCTCCGGTAGCGGACAAAGTAAGCACTTCACGGTGTGCATGCGCAGCAAGGCTCATCTCGCTATGCGGCGTGAGCAGCTTCAGTGAAGGGATGCGGATGCGGGTGGAATCGGCAAAGAAATGTCCGGTAAGGGAAGTGATACTCAGTCCGGAACGTTCGTACATGGAGCATTCGCGAATAACGGCATTCATTTCTTTGCTCCCATACAGCATTGAGTCGATGGAAAGGCGGATGTCGTGAAGAACGATGTGCGAAGGGTCGAAACCTTCGGTTGGTTTCACATTCGTACTGTCTGCCGGCATTGCGGTATGGAAAGTTATATGGCCGGTGTCATAGCTCACGGAAGCCCCTGACAACAGGAAATGGCGCCAGCCATAAAAATGCCGTTTCAAATCGGCCTCGGCATTGTTCAGCTCGGCATTGGCAATGTGTGTGGTCAGGTACATGGAGTCGAGAGGTATGCGCAAATCAACGGAGACGTTTTTCAGCTTCAGGGCATGAAGGGAAATTCGCCAATTCAAGGCTGTTTCGGCAGTATCTTTCGGGGTTTGGGAGGTATCGGCCAGTATCACTTGCATGTGGGTGTCACTCAGCTGTACGTCACCCAGCACGGCTTCTTCCGTATTCAGGTCTATGCCGTGAGTTGCAAGGAAAAAGTGCCCCAGCGCACCTTTTATCCGGATACCCTCCAGTAAGTTCGAAGAGTTTACTGTTGCTTGTTTCAGGCTGACGCCGTCCACCTTTATCTTTCCTTCCAGCAACGGCCATGCTTGTATGCGCACGTTTAAACTTCCGAGGCTTAGCAACGTATCAGGGTGTTGTACATGGCGGACACTGTCTTCGGGTTGCACCACCAACACACCGTGTACCAGCAAGTTCAAAGGAAAGCGCAGGTCGATTCGTTCCACGGAAATGTCCATACCCGTGGCATGCGATGCGATTGCTGTGGCCTGTTTTCGTATGAAGTTCTGCACGGGAGGCACATAAAGCAATATCATCAGCAATACAAACAGCAGTATAGGAGTAAGCAATAACCAAAGTACCGCCTTCAACCATTTTTTTTTCATCGCGGACATCATTCGGGCGTGATATATCAAGAACCTGCGGATTTTCCTTTTCTGTTTCTATCGGCTTCTTCATTGGTTCTTTTCTTTTTCTTATAAAAGTGTCCGAAGAAACATCTGCAAGATGCTGGCAGGAACTAAAGTTCTGCAAAGTAAATAAAATCTTGCGATATTCGATATAAGCGGTCTTCATATAATGAACCTTAATTTCGCAGTCCTTTTTCTTGTGAGAAAAATGACTGCGGAATTAATGGAAGAGAAAAACATTTACATCTTAGATGTCTCTCCTCTTCACCTCGGCTCGCTATATAGATGCCCTTGGCTGGAAATATATATGCAGCACGCTCGGCATATATTTGCAGCGAGGTGGATATATATATCCATCAAAGCCGTCATACAGATATCTCTCGCAAGGGAAGCCTCTCAATAAACACTTAGTACTAATTCTCAACAAAAAACATCGCGATTGAACAAAACACTAAAAAAAAGGCTCAATTCCAAAAGTTCCCACGGACTTTTGGAATTGAGCGTAAACTGCTTATCTTTGCGGAATCGAAAAATTGGTGCAGAAAACAGTTTCCCCAGTCACGAATCCACAAAGCCTGCTTTCTTTTTTTTGTGACGCATAGCACACTGCCGTGTTTTTCTGGCTTTCGCATGATAAGCGTTTTGAAGAAACGAATCATACCCTTGACTGTTAATGCCGAAAATACTATAAAAAAGATGGAAAATAATGATAGGCGGATTGAAATACAGTTTCAGAGTTTTTTTACTGCATATTTCCCAACTGTAAAAAACTTCGCCCGAATGCTACTCAAGTCCGAGGACGATGCGGAAGATGTGGCTCAGGACGTCTTTTGCAAACTTTGGACCAAACCCGAACTGTGGCTGGACAACGACCGTGAACCGGACAGCTACCTCTTTACCATGACCAAGAATATGGTGCTCAACATCTTTAAGCACCGACAGGTAGAACAAGACTACCAAACGGAACAGGCCGAAAAAACATTTCTTTATGAACTGACAGAAAAAGAAGGAATCCTGAATGACGTATATTATAAGGAGATGTTGCTGATTATCCGGCTCACTCTGGAGAAGATGCCCAAACGCAGGAGGGAAATTTTCGAGTTGAGTCGTTTCAGCGGATTAAGTCACAAGGAAATAGCTGAAAAACTCGATATTTCCATACGTTCCGTAGAACATCAAGTCTACTTGGCATTGATCGAATTAAAGAAAGCGCTACTCTTTTTTATCATTTTGGCAAATATTTTTAAGTAGTGTGCCAAACGTAGTTGTATTTAGTATATAAAGCCCCCGGAATTAAAGAAAGAAAAGATTCATGAAGAACTATATTAAACAACTCATCGACTTGTTCGGGCAGAATGACTATTCGGTCGATACGCAAAAAAAAGTGCAGCAATGGCTGGCCGATGAGGAGCATGCCGATGAGAAGAACGAAGCACTTCGCGGACTCTGGAAACAAGCCGGAGAACAAAAAGTTCCTGATGGAATGGAACAATCAATACGCCGGATGCAACAGAACATAGGTGTGATTCCTTCCATTTCCCACAAGAAATATCAGCTGTTGGTATGGAGAGCCGCAGCGATTCTTTTATTGGCCGTGTCGTCCGTTTCTATTTATCTGATATTGGAGAAAAACAGACCGGAGGTGGATTTGGTCGAATGCTATATACCGACAGCAGAAATTCAAGAACTGACATTGCCCGACGGCACACATGTAATGTTGAACTCAAAAAGTACACTGTTGTATCCGGAACAGTTTACAGGAGATACCAGAAGCGTGTATTTGATAGGTGAAGCCAATTTTAAAGTGAAACCGGATAAAAAACATCCTTTTATCGTGAAAGCCAACGACTGTCAGGTTACGGCTTTGGGAACAGAGTTCAACGTAAACGCTTATCCCGAAAATAACGAATTGATTGCCACTTTGCTGGAAGGTAGTGTAAAGGTGGAATTCAACAACTTGATATCCAATGTCGTTTTAAAGCCCAATGAGCAACTAATATATAACAAACAAACTAAAAAACATAACCTGCGACTGCCGGAAATAGATGATGTGACAGCGTGGCAACGCGGAGAGTTGTTTTTCAGCAATATGCCTTTGGAGGATATTTTCACAAGTCTTGAACGTAAATTCCCTTATGCTTTCGTATATAGCCTTCATAGTATGAATAAGAGTACATATAGCTTCCGTTTCCGAAAGCAAGCGAATCTGGAAGAAGTCATGAAGATTATATCACAAGTGGTGGGAGATATAAATTATGTAATTAAAGGAAATAAGTGCTACATAACTTATAAAAAAATGAACCAGTTGTAGAACCTATAAAAAAAAGTACTATGCAAAAAAAGTATCCGGAAGGAGTGCCCGTTCCTTCCGGATGTGAAATCAATGTCCCTTAATATTAGCGCGTATTGACGCTATTCCGAAGATTCTAGAATAATAACCAATTAACTAATACTAAAGATGCTACAAATTTATAAAAAAATAGCAGAACGAATAACCCATAAATGGGTCTTTCTAACTTTTCTTAGTCTATTATTACTGATACCTACGCTTGTATCGGCTCAGAATGAAAGAAAAATAACGATCAAGCAAGAAAAAATTACTGTCATTCAGGCTCTGAAAGTGGTAGAAAAGCAATCTAAGATGTCCATAAATTATAGTGATTCCGAGCTGATGGGAAAAGATTTTATCGACCTTGACTTGCAAAACGTATCACTGCCGGCCGCTCTAGATGCTATCCTGAAAGATACCGGTTTTGTCTATCAAATTCAAGGCAATTACATTATAATTACAGGAAAGAAAACAAAAACCGCCACGCAGGCTTCTAAAGACATCAAAGGAAAAGTGGTTGATGAGAACGGGGAGCCGCTGATCGGAGTAAATATAGCCGTGGATGGCAGTTCTACGGGTACGATTACCGATATCGACGGTAACTTCTCCATAAATGTGCCGACAACATCCAAAATCATCGTTTCTTATATAGGCTATGCCACTCAGCTCATCCCCGTTTTAAAAACTGATTTCTATCAAGTGATAATGAAGCAGGATGCGGAAATGCTGGACGAAGTAGTGGTAACTGCATTGGGTATCAAGCGCGAACAAAAGGCGTTGAGCTACAATGTGCAGCAAGTGAAGAACGATGCCTTCAATACTGTGAAAGATGCCAACTTCATGAGTTCGCTGGCCGGAAAGGTGGCCGGTGTCACCATCAATAGCTCATCGACAGGTGCCGGAGGAGCAGCGCGTGTGGTAATGCGCGGTTCAAAGTCCATCACTAAAGATAACAATGCGCTATATGTCATTGACGGTATTCCTATGTTCAACGTTTCTGCCGGAGGGTCAAGCGATAGCCGTCTTGCCACACAAGGAGGAACGGATGCTATAGCCGACCTGAATCCGGATGATATCGAAAGCATTAACATGCTTACGGGTCCCTCGGCCGCAGCCCTCTACGGTAACGACGCCGCCAACGGTGTGGTATTGATCAACACGAAAAAAGGAAATGCAGAACGCACCTCATTGACCGTTACGAACAACACCACATTCTCCAACGTGTACATGATGCCGGAAATGCAGAATACATACGGTAATCTGGACGGCGCTTTCGAGAGCTGGGGAAACAAGACCGACAAACGGTATGATCCAAGAAACTTCTACAACACCGGAACGAATGTCATCAACACCATCTCGTTCTCTACGGGTACAAACAAGAACCAGACCTATGCCTCGGCTTCTACCACCCATTCCACCGGCATTATCCCCAACAATTCGTATAGCCGTTACAATTTCTCGATCCGAAACACCGCTACCTTCCTGAAAGATAAACTGACACTCGATATCGGTGCCAGTTACATCGTTCAGAACGATAAGAACATGACCTCGCAAGGTGAATATTTCAACCCCATTCCGGCTTTGTATCTGTTTCCCCGCAACGGCAACTTCGACGAGATACGAATGTTTGAGCGTTACAACGTGGGACGCGACCTGATGGTGCAATATTGGCCCTATGAGGCGCAAGGCATGAGCCTTCAGAATCCCTACTGGATTGCCAAACGCATGAACCGCGAATCGGAAAAGCACCGTTTCATGGTGAACGGAAGCCTGAGCTACAAGATACTGGACTGGTTGAACGTTTCCGGTCGTGTGAAACTGGATAATTCCAACTTCCGCTTCACGCAAGAACGTTATGCCACCACGCTGGGCACTTTTGCCGGACAGAACGGTTTCTACTCCGACATCGACCGTACAGACCGCAGCATCTATGCCGATGCCATGCTGACCGTAGACAAGCGTTTCAACGACTTCACGCTCAACGCCAACCTCGGTGCCTCCATCAAAGACCTTGTACACGAACTCAAAGGCATGGAAGGCGATTTGGCAGGGCTTGCCAATCTGTTCACCATCCGTAACATCAACTACAACTCTAACTTCAAGCCGAAACAACAAGGCTATCACGACCAGACGCAAAGTATCTTTGCCAACGTGGAGCTGGGTTGGAAGAGCCGCCTCTACCTGACACTGACCGGCCGCACCGACTGGGAATCCATGCTTGCCTTTACTGATACTCCTTGCTTCTTCTATCCTTCGGTGGGTGTCTCTGCCGTACTTTCCGAAATGTTCAGCCTGCCGGAATTCATTTCGTATGCCAAGGTTCGCGGTTCTTACAGTCATGTAGGTTCATCGTTTGCCCGCTATCTCTCTAATCCGGGATTCGCTTTCAACGAACAGTCGCATGGCTGGGCTACTTCCACTACTCGTCCGGCAGCAAACCTGAAGCCGGAAGACACCCGTTCTTGGGAAATCGGTCTGAACATGAGATTGTGGCGCGATCTGAGCATAGACTTCACATACTATCGCTCCAACACCTATCATCAGACATTCTCTATTGACGAACCCTCTTCCAGTGGTTTTTCCAAAGGAATTGTACAAACCGGTAACATCCAGAACCAGGGTATCGAGCTTGCGTTGGGCTACACATACAAGAAACGTGATTTCGAGTGGAACAGCACCTATACGCTGACCATGAACCGCTCGAAAGTGAAACGTCTGGCAGGAGGAGCTATCAATCCCGCCACCGGCGAACCCATCCAAATGAAAGAGTTGCGTGTAGCCACGTTGGGAGCCGAAGGATACGGCCCTCGTGTGATTTTGCGCGAAGGAGGTTCCATGAGCGACCTCTACGTAGACAAAGAACTGAAGAAAGACGGCAATGGCTACGTCTGGGTAGATTCACAATCGGGCGGCTTGGGTGTAACTACCTACGACGAACCGAAAAAAATAGGCAATATGGCTCCGAAAGCCAATATGGGCTTACACAACAATTTCTCTTATAAAGGATTCAACCTGGGTGTTATGCTTTCGGCGCGTTTGGGAGGTCTTGTGATATCCAATACACAAGGAGTTCTCGACTATTACGGCGTGTCTCAGGCCACGGCTGATGCGCGTAATGCAGGTGGCGTATGGGTCAACAACGGTTATGTAGATGCCAAAAAGTACTATCAGACCGTGGGTGGAGCCAATGGAGGTTTAGGCCAGTACTACACATACGACGCTACCAACATCCGTCTGTCCGAGCTGAACTTCAGCTATACGTTCCCCCGCAAATGGTTTGGCAACGCGGTAGGCATCACTGCCGGTTTCGTGGCCAAGAACCTGTGGATGATTTATTGCAAGGCTCCGTTCGACCCCGAATTAACTCCTTCCACTACCAGCAATTTTTATCAGGGAGTAGATTATTTCATGACACCAAGTACACGCAATCTTGGCTTCAACCTGAAATTCCAATTTTAAAAACGTCGAATTATTATGAAAAGAAACATTCTACATATAGCATTAACAGCAGCCTTGCTTCCCTTCTTTACGGGATGTACGGATAATTTCGAGAAATATAACACCGAGCCTTATGTTCCCTACACATTGCCCGTACCCGTATTATTCGGCCAACTGATAACCACCGGTATCAACGTGCAGCAGAACGATAACCAGATGATCGATCAGATGGTGGGAGGGCCTTATGGTGGTTATCTCACGATGTCTACCTCATGGGGAGGCTCAAACTTCAATACATATAACCAGACGGACGGATGGAATCAGATCCCTTTCAATACGCCATTCGAGAAGTTCTATCCCAACTATTATAAGATAGCCGAGGCTACCCAGAAGAAAGGACACTTCTTTGCAATGGCTCAGATTCTGCGGGTCAATACCATGTCACGTGTGGCGCTTTGCTACGGACCTATCCCTTACAGCAAAGTGTCGAAAGGCGAATCACAGTCTCCCTACGACAGCGAAGCCGAATTGTATATAAGCATGCTGCAGGACTTGACCTCTGCCATAGCCGTACTGAAGGACTACATCTCCGCAACCTCTTTGCGTCCTTTGAGCGAGAGCGATGTGGTATATAACGGTGATTACTCCAAATGGATTCGCTTTGCCAATTCATTGAAACTCCGTCTGGCCATGCGCATCGTGAATGCCAACCCCAATTTGGCTTGCAAGGCGGCCGAAGAGGCTGTCAACGATGACGGCGGACTGATTGATAACGCTTCCTACAATGCAATGGTTCCGGTAGGCGCCGAACCCAACCCTTTTTGGCTGGTAGCCAATAGCTGGGGAGAGATTCGTGCCAATGCCACACTGACCAGCTACATGAACGGATATAAAGATCCGCGCATGGCGGCATACTTCACGGCAGCCACTGTGGAGGCAGATGGAACGGACACTTATGTAGGGCTTCGCTCCGGTGTGAAAGGAATGACTACCGCCATGGGTTCTAAATTCTCCAAACCCGCCTACGGACAGAAAGACGACATGCCGATGTTCCTTTCTTCCGAAACGGCTTTCCTGCGTGCCGAAGGCGCACTGCGCGGCTGGAAGATGGGAGGCGAAGCAAAAGATTTCTACGAACAAGGCATTGCGCTGTCGTTTGCCGAACGGAAAGTGAACGGTGCCGAGGCTTATGTGGCCGACAAGACTTCTACGCCGAAATCATACGTTTCGCCGATAGAAGCGGCAAAGATGAGTTATTCGATAAAAACGAAAATCACCATTGCATGGGACGAGAAAGCCAACTTTGATACTAATCTGGAACGTATCATCACCCAGAAATGGATTGCCAATTTCCCGCTCGGACTGGAAGCGTGGGCAGACTATCGCCGCACGGGTTATCCCGAAATCTTCCCGGTGGTGGACAATTTGAGCAACGGTGTAATCAGCACCGAACGCCAGCAACGCCGCCTGCCTTTCCCATTGAAGGAAAAACAGGGAAACAGCGAGAACGTGGCTGCCGCCGTGAATATGCTTGGAGGCCCGGATACCGGTGCCACGGATCTGTGGTGGGCTAAAAAGAAGTAAATATCCAAACAGAAAAAACAGTAATATCATGAATAAAAAAATACTATACGCAACCCTTTGGGGATTGTTGACCGTCGCTTTCTGGAGTTGCAGTGATTGGACGGAGGTGGAAAGCAAGGATTATTTCGAGTATCCTGCAAAAGATTACTACGCCTCTTTGCGCGATTATAAGAAAACAGACCATCAGGTGGCATTCGGCTGGTTCGGTAACTGGACCGGCCGGGGAGCTTCGATGGTGAACAGCTTGATGGGAATGCCCGACAGTGTAGACTTTGTTTCTGTTTGGGGCAACTGGCATACACTGGACGAACATCGCATAGCAGACAAGAAACAAGTGAAAGAAAAGAAAGGGACACGCGCCCTGATTTGCTTCATCATTCAGGACATCGGCGCACAGATTACACCGGTGGAGTATAAGGACAATCCGAACGAATACTGGGGATTCGACCCGAAGAACACGGCGGCAGACAATGCGCAAAATCTGGCGGCTATCGAGAAATATGCTTTGGCGCTTTGCGACACCATTATCAAATATGATTACGATGGTTTCGACATTGACTACGAACCTCATTTCGGGCATTTGGGCAACATGTCAGGCAATCCCGCCTACATGTTGCATTTCATCAAGACACTGAGCAGACACATGGGACCGAAATCGGGCACAAACCGCCTGCTGGTGATTGACGGCGAACCCCAAAGCATCGTGCCCGAAAGCGGCCCGTACTTCGACTACTTCATTGTACAAGCTTATAACGCAACCTCGGATTCCAATCTGGATGGACGCCTGGCCAGTACAATCAATAATTTCAAAGGTATACTGACACCCGAAGAAGTAGCCAAGAAATACATCGTTACCGAGAATTTCGAGTCGTATGCCTCGACGGGAGGAGTAGGCTATACGGATCGTTACGGCAATAAAATGCAGTCTCTGGCAGGCATGGCCTACTGGACGCCTATCGTGAACGGAAAACCTGTACGGAAAGGCGGCGTGGGCACTTACCACATGGAGTATGACTATCCCACCACTCCCGTGGAATATAAATACCTGCGCGAAGCCATTCGCATAATGAATCCAGCAGTTAACTAATTTAAAACGATTGAATGTCATGAAAATAAATAAATACTATATGATGGCTTGCGCCGTTTGGCTCTTTGCGGCCACGAGTTGCGACAATGCCGATTACAGCGTGATAGACAACGCCATCTATCTTCAGGAAGCATCGAATACGGCTTCCACCTACGGCAAAGTGACCGTGGAAGGCGACGTTACGCATACCGACCTGACCGTTCGTGTGGGACAGCCGTTGAATGAAGACGTGATAGGCTCGCTGGAGCTGGACGCTTCATTGCTCGATGCCTACAACCAAACTTTCTCTACGAGCTACGAAGTGTTGCCTTCAAAGTATCTTTCGTACGAAGAGAGTTTCGAGATAAAGAAGGGAGAGACGCTTGCCAAGAAGACAGAGTTCTCCATCAAGGCTTATTCCAACAACAACGGTGAGCTTTACGCCATTCCCGTCCGTCTGAAGGTGCATAGCGGGAACATCGCCACCATAGGCGATTCCCAATCTTATATCATCTTGTTGGATAAAGCGCTGAAGCAACCTGTACCCGTTATGGATCAGAGCAATAAGGCCTCTACCGGCAAAGACATGAATCTCACCACTGCCGAATGGTCCATCGAAACGTGGGTATGGATGGACGGCTTCGCCATCAATAATCAGGCTATCATCAACTCCGGTAGTGGAAAAGCCGGCCGTGCCAACGAAATCTATATCCGTTTTGGCGATGCTCCCATTCCGTACAACTCTTTGCAGATTAAAACATTGGGGTCGCAGGTGAACACCGTTACGCTGTTTGAGCCGAATAAATGGTATCACCTCACCATTACCTACGATGCAGGCGGATTAGTGACAATTTATGTGAACGGTGAGAAAGACGTGACGCTCCAAACCAAGGGAGGCATGGTGAACTTCGACCAGATGGAACTGGTGACGAGTGGTTCTTGGTTCAGGAATACCTGTAAGATGGGACAGTTGCGTCTTTGGAAGAAAGCTATCACTCCTTCTCAAATCAAGTCGAACATGTATTTGGGCATTAACCCCAAGAATCCTGATTTGATGGGTTACTGGCGTTTGGACGAAGGAAAGGGCAACGTATTTAAAGATGCCACTCCAAACGGATTCGACATGACTGCCGAAGGTATTCTGAAGTGGGAAACGGATGTGAATTTCAAATAAAAAACGGATTTTAAACATAGAATGCAATGAAAACATACTTAAAAACGGCTCTGCGCGCGGCACTAATCGTATCGGGAGCTATCTTTATACAATCTTGCAGTGATGACGATGAGGCAGAGGTTAAGCAACTCTACTACCTCTCGTCGGAGCCTGCGGCCACCTTAAAGCCATCCCAATTCGAGCTGTCGCTACTCGACAACACGCTGGGCGGTGAACGAACCGGATATTATGTGGTAGGGAAATCGACCATGCGTGCCGACAAAAATGTGAAGTTGCGCGTCGAACAGGACAATTCGTTGGTAGAAAGCTACAATGCCGAACATAAAACAAGCCATGAAGCAGTGCCCGAAGGTACTTTCGCCTTCTCCACCCGTGAACTTACCATCAAAGCAGGTGATAACTTCTCATCGGACACGCTTTATGTATCGGTTTCAGACTTGTCGAAGTTGGAGGCATCTAAGACGTATGTGCTTCCCATCACGCTGAAGAGCAGCGATGACGGTGCGGTCAGTGTCAACCGGAGCACGGTCTGCTTCGTACTCTCTAAAAAGGAGTTCCGGATAAGCACTAAAAAACCTGCCTCGTGGGAGGCAATAGATCGCTCTGCATGGAAAGCGACGGCCTCTTATACCTACGAAACCAATTCTGCAGAAAAAGCGATTGACGATAAGAACTATACATATTGGTTCGCTTGGACCGGAGAAAGGTGCTGGTGGGCTGCCGAATGGGAAACACCGGTCACCGCAATAGGTATATCTGTCATACCCCGAACTTATTACGGTGTCGAGTATACCCTGAAACGTTTCTCCGTGAGTTACAAAAAAACGGGCAATGACGACTGGCAAACGCTTGAAGGTGACATCGTTTTGAACAGCAGTACTGCTTGGCAGCCTCAATATGCAGCGTTCAGTTCGGTGCTCGAGGGCATCACCGGTATCAGAATAAATGTACTTGAACCGGGCAATGACGATTACATCGGCATGAGCGAATTGAATCTGTTCGGGAAAAAATAAGGAGGAGGCTCGAAGAAAGCCGTATCAAAATACCTTTATAGCTTTCTTTCAAAAGCTTGTCCTATTTGCAGAGAAACTCTGTTCAAGGTCTGCGGATGTCTGTTCGCAGGCTTGGAACAGAGTTTTTTCATATAGGAAAAAGGTGTGCGTTGCTTTGGAGGGAGATGGTGTTGCTGCCTATGCAAAAGGTTTGGGGCAAGAAACTTATGAAGTACGCGCAATTTCTTCTGCCACAGCCTCTATCAGTGAAAGAGTCTTCTGTATTTTCTTTCCGGCTTCTTTAGAGAACGGCAGGTTACGAGACATTTCCATTTCTTTCAACAAAGGGACAAGATCCACAGCCCCAATCAGGGTGAATACGGGAATCATCTTATGAGATACCGCTGCAACCTCTTCCATATTCTGCATTTCGGAGGCTTTGCGAAGGCGTTCGGCATTGGTGCGAGTCTCGGTAACGAAGCTTGCGATAATGGCTTTTGCAGCCTCCGGGTCATCTTCGGCAAAGGCCGTAAGTGCCGAAAAGTTGTAAGCGGAGGATGAGGCGGAACGATTGTCTGTTTCGTTTGCATTTGCCGGTACGGATACTGCGGATTGTTCTCCACGCAGTTCGCACAAAAGTTCCTGCATGGTGAATGGCTTGTGCAGGCAGCCGGTAAACCCTTGCGATATGAATTCTTCACGCTTCATGTCGCTACGGGCAGTGACTGCAACCACCGGAATGGTTTTAGCTTGTGGAATGTTCGAAGCGCGTAGTAGCCGCAACAAGTCGAAGCCACTGACGGCAGGCATCTGTACATCGGTGAGCAGAAGGTCGAAAGTGTCGGTACGTAAAGCGTCGAATAGTTCATCCGGTTGCAGGCAAGATACGGAACAAATGCCATTACTGTTGAGCATGGCCTCGGTCAGGGTAAGCTGAATGCGATCGTCGTCAATGAGAAGAAGTTTCTTCAATGGGGGAGGAGATGGAAAGACGGAAGAATCGGAAGGCTCTTCTATCCCGTGCAAAGGTTCTTCATGTTCTGCGCTTGGTTCTTTGTGTGGGCTTACACGATAAATGGGCACACGTACCGTAAAAGTGCTTCCCTTACCCGGAGAGCTCTCCACCTCGATAGTACCTTCGAGCAATTGCACCAGCATGCGGACAATACTGAGTCCCAGACCGAATCCTTCCTTTCCCTGCGCTCCGGGCAGACGGGTAAACTCCCGGAAGATACGTTCACGGTCGGCAGGTTCCATTCCCTTTCCGGTATCGGTGATGGCGACAACGAGTTTTCCGTCTTCGTAGCCGGCGGTCAAGGTGACACTGCCCCGGTCGGTAAACTTCACGGCATTGGAAAGCAGATTATTGATTATCTGACGCAGACGCAAGGGGTCGCAAACGAAAGAACCCTCTAATTCAGGAGCGATGTTGCAACGCAAGGCAAGCCCTTTGGCGGCAGCCAACGGTTCAAAACTGACGCGCACCTCTTCCAGTAGTCGGGAAGGTTGGAAAGTGACACGGCTGACCTCCACTTTATGCAAGTCGAGGCGATGAAAGTCGAGCAAATCCACAATCAACTTCAACAAATGTTCGGACGAGGTTTTCATGTTGTCCAGATAGAAACGCTGACGTTCGTCCACCGTGAGGCGGGCAAGCAAGTCGGCATATCCCATGATGGAACCAAGCGGTGCCTTGAAGTCGTGGGTAATGGCAAGCATCAGCTTTTCGCGTGTGGCAAGCAGGTCTTCGGCACGGCGGCGGGCTTCTTCCAGTTCGCGGCGATAGCGGTTGCTGCGGGTCACGTCGCGTCCGATAAAGAAAAGGAAGACAATCGCGAGCAGGACAGCGCCGGCGGCAATACCGGCCAGGGTGCGGACGGACCGATGACGGACGGCCTGCCGGTATTCGGCCTCGGCGCGTCCGCGTTGCAAGGTCTCTTGCTCATAGTTTTTCAGCAGGCTATCAATGCGCTCGGTCAGCATGTGATCCAGTTGTTGCAGGTTGCGCTTGCGTTGCTGTACGAGGTTAGCTACTTGTCTGCGTTGCCGGGCCACGGCACGCAACTTCTTGTGCAGGGAGTCTGCCGGATTATAAGGATCTATCAACGTATCGGTGGCAAATTCAAGAGAGGTTCTTACTTGAATGGCAGTATCTTTCTTGGATGGAACGAACACTTCTCCCAAGCGGCGGAAGAAACCTTTTTTTCGAGGACGCACCACTGTTGTGTCACGATGAGTGATGATGCGGTGTTGCACCCGTTGCCGTGTCATTTCCGTATCGTGTCGGGTTATGACATCTTCTATTTCGTCGGCAGAGACTGCGTTGCCGTTTGCTTCGCTCAGTGTGCGCAACATACTTAGCGTGTTGGCATCCTTCTCGTGTATGAGGGTCAGCACACTGTCGGTCCACTGTACGTCAAGACTATCGGAAAGCACGAGACTTTCCATTTCCCTGTGCACAAAGAAGAGGGAAAAGAATAGCACCGCCAACAGCAAGCTATATCCTACGGCAATCTTGACTTTGGAGACTCCTTTCATAATAGACGCGTTTTCTGCCTGAACCGCAGCCACAACATGACGCCGGCACTGGTCAGTCCGAACGGGAAAGCCATCCACACTCCGACCAACCCCCAGTCGAGCACAAAGCCGCAGAGGTATCCTACGGGCAAAGATATAACAAAATAAGCTATAAAAGCAATGACCATCATGGGTTTTACATCCGAAATGCCACGCAAGGCATTGGCAAAATTAATCTGCAATCCGTCGCCGAACTGATAAATCAGGAACGGCAGGAACAAAGAGGCAACCATGACCGATACTTCGGCGTTATCCGTAAACCATCCGCCCAACTGACCGCGCAAAGCAAAAACGATGCTCAGCAACACCACCGCCATACAAAGGGTGAGATGAAACCCGGCATACGTCGCATGCCGCACGTTCGGCGCATCGCCCTGCCCCTTGAAGTTGCTGACACGCACGGCGACGGCAGCCCCCATGCCGTAGTACATCATGAAGGTGAACTGCGAAATCGTCAGCATAATCTGGTGCGAAGCCAGTGCATACGTGCCCAGCCATCCCACCATGATGGTGCTGAGATTGAAAGAGGCCGTCTCCATCCCCATTTGCAGTCCGACGGGCCAACCCAGTGCATTGAGCCGCCGGAACATCGGGACAGAGCGGCCCAGACGCACAAAGCCGATTTTATAACGAATGAAACGACGGCTGCGAAACACAATCGTTGCAAAGACCACCACCATCAAGATGCGTGAGAACAGGGTACTGATGCCTGCCCCCAGCAACCCCATCTCGGCGAATCCCAGTTTGCCGTTGATGAGTATGTAATTCCCTGCGATGTTGAGCGCATTGCCGCCCAGCAGAATCCACATGGCGGTTTTTGTGTCTGTAATGCCGTCGGTGAACTGCTTGAAACCGTAGAACAGCATGACGAATACCAGCGAAGCAAGCTGCGTCAGGTAGTAAGGCTTAATCAACGGCAGCAGCTCAACGGGTTGTCCCAAACGTTCTATATTGAAATATAGGACGGTCATGATGCAGGTCAGCAACAGGGCCACCAGTACATTGGCCGTCAAGCTGCACCGCAAAGCCTGCCCCGCCTCGGCAAAGCGGCGGTTTCCATAATAACCGCCCACTACCGGCGTAAGCCCATAGCTGAACCCCATGCTGAAAACGATGCAAAGGGCGAACATGTTGTTCACGAAAGAAGCCGCACCCAATTCGGCCGTGCTGTGGTGTCCTATCATCAGTGTATCGGCAAAGCCGAGAACAATGACGCCCAACTGGCCTATCACGATGGGCAGTCCCAACGCAATCAGGGCTTTGTAATGGCACTTATATGTATCAAAAAATCTTCCCATAATGCAAGTTTGTTAAAGTCCGAACCACATCCGCACCATATCCGTGCCGTGTCAGAACCGTGTCAGGACCGTACTTTCTCCGTATCATGTCCTATCTATAGAAGCGAACTTGGTACGAAGATGGTACGAACTTGGTACGGAGGAGACAACGTCTTTTCTCTTCAAATCCGTATTATCCGATACCGTCTGTATCTGAATGATAACTTTTTGCCGCTTCATCATTCCTTCTCAGGCAGGTAAGAACCGGACGCTTTCTTATAATATAGCACAATGGTATTGGCGTCGCGGAATGTATTCTGCGCCACGGCATGAATATGTTCGGCCGTGACAGAACGATAGTTGTCTACTTCACGGTCTATGTCTTCCGCCTGTCCGGTCAGCTCAAACCAAGCAAGGTTCGTGGCTACATTCAGATAATTGATATTGCCGAATATGTGGGAAGATTCGAACTTGTTCTTTACTTTTTCCAGTTCCTGCTCGCCCACAAGTTCCCGTTTCAGTACCTCAAGCTCCTTGCGGACAGCCGCCTCGGCCTGTTCCAGTGTGATGCTGGCAGAGGGCTTGCCGCTGATATGCAGCAGTCCCGCATCGCGCGTACCCGAAATATAGGCATCGAGTGCGGAAAACAGCTTTTGTTCCTGCACCAGCTTGCGGTTCAGGCGACTGGAACGCCCGTTGCTGAGTATATCGGACAAAATGTCGAACGCATAGTAATCGGCTCCTTCGCGACCACACATAGGATAGGCCATAAACAACGCGTCGAGAGGAACATTGCGCTCCACCGTCCGGCGACGCTCTTCCGTTTGCGGAGGTTCCTGCGGCAATTGCCTTGCAGTGACATTTCTGCGGGGGATGGGGGCAAACCACTTGTCGGCCAGTCTGAGGGTTTCCTCCCACGAGATGTTTCCGGTGACAGCCAGAACTGCATTGTTGGGGGCATAGAAACGATAGAAGAAAGATTTCACCTCATCCAGCGTGGCGCCGGCTATATGAGACAGTTCCTTGCCGATGGTGGGCCAACGATAGGGATGCACCCGGTAGGCCAAAGGGCGAAGCAGATGCCCCACGTCGCCATATGGCTGATTCAGGCAACGCTGTTTGAACTCCTCCATCACCACTCCGCGTTGCACGTCGAGGCTTTGCTCGCTGAATGCCAGTTCGAGCATGCGGTCGGACTCCAACCAGAAGGCTGTCTCTACGTTCGATTTGGGAACGGTCAGGTAGTAGTTGGTTATGTCGTTGTTCGTCCATGCGTTGTTCTCGCCGCCGGCCAGTTGCAACGGCGTGTCGTAATCGGGAATATGCACCGAACCGCCGAACATCAGATGCTCGAACAGGTGGGCAAAGCCCGTATGTTCGGGATGCTCGTCGCGGGCACCTACGTCGTAGACGATGTTCAGCGCAACCATCTGCGTGCCGGCATCTTCGTGGTGCACCAGCCGCAGACCGTTGTCCAATGTTTTTTTATTAATCTTCAAGGAGAGTCACCTTCTTAATCACGACATCCTCTTCGGGGCGGTCGCTACGGTCGGTCTTCACTTTCTGAATCTTGTCCACTACCTCCATGCCCTCCAGCACTTCGCCGAACACGGTGTACTGGCCGTCCAGATGGGGCGTACCGCCCACTGTGGTATAAGCCTTTATCTGTTCGGGCGTGAACTTGAACTCCGGTTCTTTGCCCACTTGTGCCTCGGCCTGTGCAATCAGAGAGTCCTGCAAATTCATCAATCCTTCCTGATTGCCGTCCTTACGCATCTTGTAGATTTCTTTCATGTGCTTTTGCGCCAGTGCATTGAAGGCATTGTTCAGGCGCATCTGGTTCATCTGCTGCTCCATGTTCAGCAAGGCGGAATCGCCATAGACCTTACCGGTGACGATATAGAACTGGCAACCGGAAGATTCCTTCTTCGGGTTCACCTCATCGCCCTGACGTGCGGCCGACAAGGCTCCTTTCTTATGGAAGTAGCGGGGATAGATGAATTCGGCAGGAAGGGTATAGCCCACATCGCCCGAACCCAGCATCTTGCCTTTGGGAGCTTTTTTTGATTCGGGGTCGCCGGCCTGTATCATGAAGTCCTTGATGACACGGTGAAACAGCGTACCTTCGTAAGTGCCTTCCTCGGCCAGCTTGATAAAGTTGTCACGGTGTTTCGGTGTCTCGTTATAGAGTTTCACGACGATGTCTCCCGCACTTGTTTCAATCTTCAACTTCGTTTCCTTTTCCATATTCGGATCTTTCTTTTGTCCCGGCTTGCAGGCTGCCAGCCCGCCTACCAGTATGGTTAATAATACAATAAGATTTCTTTTCATTTTTGCTTTTCATTTAATTTAAGTCTGCAAATATACGACTTTCAGACAAAAGCACTTACCTTTGTGATGCAAAAAGAAACAAAACACAAAGACTATGACGTCTATACTGATTGTAGAAGATGATATAACTTATGGTATGATGCTGAAAACATGGCTCGGGAAGAAAGGCTTCCGGGTGACATCGGTCAGCAGCATTGCCCGCGCACAGAAACACATCGAGACGGAAAGCGCAGATTTAATATTATCGGACTTGCGCCTGCCCGACAAAGACGGCATCGACTTGTTGAAATGGCTGGGCGGGCAAGGTTTGCAAATACCCCTTATCATGATGACCGGATATGCCGACATACAGTCGGCCGTGCAGGCCATGAAGCTGGGCGCCTGCGACTATGTGGCCAAACCGGTGAACCCCGACGAGCTACTGAAGAAAATGAAAGAGGCGTTGACGGCCGACATCGAAACTCCCCCTGCCCGGAAAAACACGGCGGACACACCTGCTCTCTCCGACTTCCTTGAAGGAGAAAGCGATGCCGCCAAACAGCTTTATAATTATGTGAATCTGGTTGCCCCCACAAACATGGCAGTGCTCATCAACGGCGCCAGCGGTACGGGAAAGGAATATGTGGCCCACCGCATCCACCGCCTCAGCAAGCGGGCCGACCGGCCGTTTATTGCCATCGACTGCGGAGCCATTCCCAAAGAGCTGGCCGCATCCGAGTTTTTCGGCCACATCAAAGGCGCTTTTACCGGTGCGCTGACCGACAAGACGGGCGCATTTGTAGAGGCCGACGGCGGAACCATCTTTCTGGACGAGATAGGGAACCTGAGTTACGAGGTGCAGATACAATTGCTGCGTGCCTTGCAGGAGCGCAAGATACGCCCCATAGGTTCGACCAAGGAGGCCAGTGTAGACGTACGGCTGATATCGGCCACCAACGAAAATCTGGAGCAGGCCATAGAGAAAGGCACTTTCCGCGAAGACTTGTTTCACCGCATCAACGAGTTCACCCTGCACATGCCGCAACTGAAAGACCGCCGCGAGGACATCCTGCTCTTTGCCAACTTCTTTCTGGATCAGGCCAACCGAGAAATGGGCAAGCAACTGATTGGCTTCGACGAGAAGGCTTGCAGTGCCTTGCTGGAGTATCATTGGCTGGGCAATCTGCGGCAGATGAGGAATACCGTGCGCCGCGCCACGTTGTTGGCCCAAGGCAAGTACATCACCATTGATGAGCTGGACGACTTGAAAGAACCTGCTCCCGCACCTGCCGGCATGTCTCTACGCAACGAGGAGACGGAAAAACAGCAAATCATGGAAGCCTTGCGACAAACGGGAAACAACAAGAGCCGTGCCGCCCAACTGCTGGGTATCGACCGCAAGACGCTTTACAACAAACTGAAGCTTTACAGCATTTCCGACTAAAAGTGTGGAATTATTCCACACTTCCGTTCCACACATTCCACACTTTTCCACACTTCGCTGCATGGTGGCAGTTTGTTCACTTTATTAGTTTTCAGATGATTACTGTTTGCGGCTCTTTTCTGGCACGCCATTTGGCCTATATTAGGCGTAAACATTGTGTGCTTCAACAGAAAGTACCTAGACTTAACGACTATTATATATTAACTAAAAGCAAATTGAAACTGGTAGGAAAAAAGTGAAACTTCGACAAACAACTGAAGTGGCCGAACAATAGTAAGCACACTGCAAAAAAAACGCCCCTTTCTTGTCTATTCTGTAGGGGCGTTTTTTTGTGTTTCCCGTCGCAACCTGCTTTCTCCTCTCATTATATTTCTTCTTCTTCTTGTTGTTATTTCGGATAGCTCCCAATTATGGGAATGAATTTCTTGTATTGTCGAGCGTAATCTATGCACAGAAAGGATATGACAGCATTAGGGTTGCAAAACATGGACTGCTGACAGGGATGATGTTTCATCACTTTCTCGATCTGTTCTGCTGCACACTCGTTACAGTTTCGCTGCAAGCCTGTTGCAGTGACGTTGCAAGCTTGTTGCAGTGGCGCTGCAAGCTTTTTGCAGTGGTGGTGCAAGCTTTTTGCAGTGGCAGTGCAACCATATTTGCAGTGGCTCTGCAACAGGCTTGCAGCATCTTGCAGGCTTTTCTCTTCGGGCGACAACACATAATCTGATTATATAGCCATAAATAGGTATCGCCTTCCATGATTTGTGGCCGTAAGCTTCCCTTCTGCGGTTAAGAAATACCCATTTTTGGCGATTGCGTCTTTTTTGTCATCACCGTACCTTTGCAAATCCTAAATTGTATAAGTGTATAATGCCGAAAAAGTCGTTCCTCATAAGTCATTTACTTTTCATCTGCCTGCTCTGTTCGGCGCAATCATCCAATACCTTCTGTGGCCGCATATTCGATGCACAGAACAATGAGGCGTTATCTTTCGCCACCATACGTCTGAAGTCGGATAGCGGGAAATTCTACGGAGCCATCAGCGATGCCGAAGGCAAATTCAGCATCCGCAAGATAGAGGGCGGGCACTATCGCCTCATTGTTTCCTACATAGGGTATGAAACACAGGAGAGTGACCTCTCGATTAACGGGAACGTAGAGAAGAGTTTCCGGTTGTTCCCCTCGTCCACCACACTGAACGAGGTAGTTGTGACCGCTTCCGAGTCGAAAGGCATCACCAGCGCCTCAAAGATAGACCGCACGGCAATGGAGCACCTGCAACCTTCCAGCTTCACCGACCTGCTGGCACTGCTGCCGGGCGGAAGCACAAGTACGCCGGACATGAGCAGGGCCAACACCATCCGCTTGCGCGAAGTGGGGATAAGCGGTTCGGACTACAACACCGGGGCTTTGGGCACGCAATTCGTCATAGACGGCACACCGGTGAGCACCACATCCAACATGCAGGCTGTGGCGTCGGACATCACCACGTCTTTCGACCGATACAATGCCGTGAATGCAGGTGTAGACATGCGGAGCATCTCCACCGACAACATAGAAAGCGTGGAAATCGTCAGGGGAATACCTTCCGTGCGCTACAACAACCTGACGAGCGGCGTTGTCATCATCAACCGCAAGCTGGAGGCCGCCCCGTTGGAAGCACGCTTCAAAGCCGACCAAAGCAGCAAGCTATTCGCCGTGGGAAAGGGTGTGGAATGGAAAGACAAAGGCATTGCCCTTGCTGCCGACCTCAACTTTCTCGATTCGCGGAACGACCCGCGCAACCGTTACGACCGCTACAAGCGCATCAGTGCCTCCACACGCCTCAACAAGCAGTGGGCGTGGAGCAACGGGTATTGCTTGGAGTGGCAAACCAATGCCGATTATTCGGGTAACATAGACAATGTAAAGAACGACCCCGATATAGAGAAACTGCAAGAAGAGAGCTACCGTTCCTCTTTCCACTCAGGCAGGTGGGGCAACAAACTGAGCTGGACAGCTCCCAAAGGCAAAGTGTTCAGGAGGCTGACGCTGAACCTCTCTGCCGGCATGTCGTGGGATAAAATCGAACGCAGCAAACTCATCCAGCTGGATCGCGATTTGATTACTCCCATCCACATGGAGGAAGGCGAACACGACGCCGTGATTCTGCCCTACAAGTACACGGCTTATGCCGAAGTGGACGGGAAACCGGTGAGCATACACGCAAAAGCCGAAACGGAATTCATTCTGCTTACCGGACTGACAAGCCACAAGCTGCTGGCAGGTAGCGGATTCGATTACGACAAGAACTTCGGAAACGGACAAGTGTACGACCCCGCCCGTCCGCTCAACCCGTTGGGCGGCTTTTCCCGCCCGCGCAAGTACAGCGACATTCCCGCCTCCGAACGCTGGCAAGTGTATATAGAAGACAATGCGCTCATCCCCATAGGCCGACACTCTTTGGAAGTGCAAGCCGGCATAAGCGGCAACATGATGCTGAACCTCGACAACCGGTATGCACTCAACGGAAAGGTTTATTTCGATCCCCGCCTCAACGTCCAATGGAATTTTCCGGGAATAAACATCGGAAAGGAGCAGTTGAAGATAAACCTCACCGGCGGCATGGGCATGCTGACGCTGATGCCTACCCTGACGCATCTCTATCCGGAGAAAATCTACATGGACTTCACCCAACTGAATTTCTGGCACGCCAACGCCGCATACAAGCGGACCAATCTGCGCACCTACATCATCGACCCCGTCAATTATGCCGTAACCCCTGCCCGTAACATCAAATGGGAAGTGCGCATGGGTCTGAAGTATCGCAAGAACACATTGTCCGTCACCTATTTCCGCGAACGCATGAACAACGGCTTCCGCTCCATTGCCGGCTACGCTCCCTATGAATACAAGGTGTACGACGCAAGCCACGTGGACAAATCCGCCCTGACTGCCCCGCCGACATTGGAAGACATGCCGTACACGATGAATCGTACATTGAGAGGATACTCTTATACCGGAAACGGCAGCCGTACATGGAAAGAGGGGGTGGAGTTTCAACTCTCCACCGAACGCTTCAAAGCACTCAACACCCGTTTCACGGTGAACGGCGCGTGGTTTCACACCGTCTACGAAAACAGCGAGCCTGCATTTAAAAGTGTTTCCGCCGTAGTGAACGGTGTTGCTTTGAGCGACAAATACATCGGCCTGTATGAAGTGGAAGACAGCAACAGCCGTGAAGAGTTCAACACCAACTTCATAGCCGATACCTATCTGAAGAAATTGGGCGTAACCCTTTCGGCCACCGCCGAATGCATGTGGTATTACAGCCGGCACACGCCCCGACGAACCGGAACCCCCATAGCCTACATGGACGTCGGCGGAAAGGTGTCGCCATATACCGAAGCGGACAAGAGCGACATTTATAAGCAACACCTGATATTCTCTTATGCCTCTGCCTTGTTTGAGAAAGATGTCACACCTTTCTATATGTACGTCAACTTCAAAGCCACGAAAGAGTTCGGTAAACATACAGCCATCGCACTGTTCGCCAACCGGATTCTCGATTGGGTGCCCGACTACACCCGAAACGGCTACCTGATACGAAGAACTGCGGCAAGTCCCTACTTCGGGATGGAGCTGAAATTAAAACTATAATAAATCCCATAAAACAAAAATGACAATGAACAAGAAAAGAAACTTCTACGCCATCTGCATGCTGATTGCAGGCTTAGCCTTCACCGCTTGCAGCAAAGACGACGACGGTGTGAAAATGGCCAATGTGACCTTGCACTTCAATGCGCCTGCCGAATTGCAGAATTACAACCCTGTCATCGGCATCCAAGAGCTGGTGTTGCAGAACACCAATACGGGAGAAAAGACCAATATCATACAGCCGGCCACTCGTCCCTCCTCTACCGCAAGCGTAACGGTAAGCGTGCCCGAAGGTCTCTACTCCATCAACATGGAAGGCTCTTTGAGCTACCAACTGAACGGCGAAACCATTCATACCAAAATCAGAGCTTATCAAGAGACGGCCACGCTGACCGAAGCGTCTGCCGCACCGCTCACCATCATGGGCTACGTATATAATGACAGCAAAGAGGGTAGCGGTTTCGTCATCGCCGAAATCTTCTTCGCAGGAACAGAAACTCCGGATAACAAGCAATACACCGGAGACAAATACTTCCGCATCTACAACAACTCAGGCGATGAACTTCTGGCAGACGGGCTTACCATTGCCGAGTCGGAGTTTCGCACTACAAGTAAGTTCGATTATACGCCGGACATTATGAACGAGGCCTTCACCGCCGGCGCCATCTATCGCATCCCCTTGGGGAAAAACATCAAAGTGGCTCCCGGAGAGTCCTTGTTGCTGTGCGACAACGGTATGAACCATACCGCTGCCAACCCTCAATCTTTCGACCTGACGAAAGCTGACTTCGAATGGTATGACGTAAGTTCCAACCCCAAAAATCCCGATACAGATACGGATGTGCCTAATCTGGAGAAAATCTACTGCTACACGGCTACCATCTGGGGACCTCATAATCAAGGTTTCTGTTCCTACGTATTGGCCCGCTTGGGTGACGACGAAAAGAACCAGCTCTCTGCCGAGCAATATCTGAAAGATTATGTTTATGAATACAAGTATAACATGATTGTCAACGGAAACGTGTATGAGATGAAGCCAAAGAAAAGCTATAAGATTCCCAACAAATGGGTGCTGGATGCCGTTAACCTCAGTGTAGAGAGCGAACGTGTATGGAACTTGGTATCGCCGTCGTTGGATAAAGGGTGGACATATTGCGGAAAGGTGATGCACGACAAAACCCGTTACGGCAAGTGTGTACGCCGCAAAGTGCTTTCAGGCAAAACGCTGCAAGACACCAACGACTCTTCCGTCGACTTCCTGCCTGCACAGAAAGCTGATCCTTACTTTAAGTTCCACGAATAAAAATCCTCCTCCCCGACGGCAAGATGAAAATAAGCATCATATCCTCGCTCATATTGCTACTGGCAACCGTATCCTCCGTTTGCGCCCGAACGGTGGACACGGTTCTTATACGACAGAAAGCATACATGCACTCGGCTGCCAAACGGGAGTTCGTGGTATATCCTTACCGGAATCCCGCCCTGAACTTTTACCGGCAGTCCTATTCGCTCTCCACTCTTGAGGTTGCGGGAGAATGTGACACTCAAGACCGGGCAATACAGGCAGAAGCGGGAGACGGGTGGAAAGGGCTTTTTCTTTCGGGAGAATCGTATGTGCACCTGTCAGAGAAGGCACGCGCATGGGGAAACGCTTACTACCGCAACGGTACACGCCGAAACGTCCGGTGGAACGAAAGCGCAGACCATGAATTGGTTTATCCCTATGTTGCAGCCGATACCATAGGCGGAGATATGAATTCGGAGACCTACTTCTTCAGAGGCGGATATGCCGCCGCTTACAAACAATGGACGTTCGGCGGCGAGTTTTCGTTCCGTGCGTTGCAAGAATATCGCGACGTCGACCCTCGTCCTAACAATAAAGTGGCCGACCTCTATGGCAAGGTCGGCGCTTCGCGACGCATTCATGCCGCATACGCGGCAGCTCTTTTCGTCGAGGCGCATAAGTACAAGCAGAACGGCGACCTTACCTATTACGACGAGTTGGGCGTATCGAAGACTTTCCACCTCACGGGGTTGGGCAACAGCTATACCCGATTCGACGGTACCCGTACAAGCGTGCGATATCAAGGACACCGCTACGGCGCCGGCATCAGCCTGCTGCCGACAGAGTCCGATGGCGGATGGAGCGGCAGTTTCAACTACCTCTATTCTTTCTACGAAAAGATTTTGCTTGCGGCCAACGACATCCCGCTGAATGAAATCAAAGAGAACAATCTGCAAGCCGAAGTTGCTTGGACAAGGTCAAAGCAGGCACGTTGGTTTACCGGCATCAAGGCTGCGGTAATCTACAACGACCGGAAAGGAACGGAGAATCTATACGGAGATGCCGTGAACAGCATCTATCCGAAAATCGCCGATGCCGAGCAGTTCGGCAGTCGGTCGCTGCATGCCATGCTGGGCGGCAGTTACGAGCAGGAGCAAACCGCCCGGTGGCGTTGGTGCCTGCAACCCGCCATCAGCTACCTGCAACGGAAGGATACTTATAAAACACCGGCCAAAGGTATGGAATACAGCCTGTGGAATGCTTCGTTGGCTTTCGTATCCACTCATCGGTGGAGCAAAGGCATGTTGCGGGCACGCATTTACGGAATGTGTCAAGGAAAGATTGACGCCACTTCGAACTTCGGCACACAAGCTGCCCACCCCTATGCGTTGACAGTCTTAAAACAGAATCTTGAGATGCAGAGCGGCAACCGGACGGGCTACGGGCTGTCCGTGCGCTGGTCGCAAAACATCGGAAACACATTGGGATATGCAGAGGCCGGATGGCAACAAACCCGTTATTCGGGCAATATGCACAGCCGGATGCTTCGAGTAAGCGTGGGCGTGGCTTTATAACCTCCTTTCTCAAGTAACCAATAACAAGTTTAATATTTATTCATCAACAACAAAAAAACAATGAAAACCAAAAAACTCTTTATGACAGCCATTGCTGCAACAGCTCTCACACTGACCGCGTGCGGCAACAAAGTCCGGAATGCGGACAACGTAACAACAACCGAGCAAACTGCCGGCGTGCTTGAGGTGGACAGCCTGCTGATGCGCGCCGAGGCATTGACGAATCAGGAAGTAACCATCGAAGGAGTATGTACGCATGCCTGCAAGCACGGTGCCACCAAAATTTTCCTGATGGGCAGCGACGACACGCAGACCATCCGTGTGGAAGCAGGCGAACTGGGTTCGTTCGATACGAAGTGCGTCAACAGCATCGTGCGTGTGAAAGGCACATTGATGGAGCAACGTGTGGACGAAACCTACCTGCAACAATGGGAAGCAAAGCTGAAAGAAGCCGCCGCCGAAAAACATGGCGAACAAGGTGAAGGCGGATGCAGCACCGAAAAGAAAGCACGCGGCGAAACTGCCAACACACCCGAAGCGCGCATTGCCGACTTCCGCGCCAAGATAGCCGACCGTCAGGCGAAAGAGGGAAAAGCCTACCTGTCGTTCTACTACATGCAGGCAAGCAGTTATGAGATTCAGTAAGCCGCCGATGAAAGAAAACAGACCGATAGCAAAGGACGAGAGGCAGCGCGACACACAAGGCAAGGCCGGCACGCTTCTGCGCAAGTGGTGTCGCCTTGTGCACCGAGACGTGTCGTTCTTCTTCTCGGGGATGATACTGATATACGCCATTTCGGGCATTGCGATGAACCACCGCAACAGTTTCAACCCTCATTACTCGATAGAGCGACAGGAATACAGGCTGACCGACCCCCTCCCTCCGCAAGCCGGCATCTGCAAGGAAGATGTGCTGAAGCTGCTGAAACCCATAGGCGAAGACGGAAACTACACCAAGCACTACTTCCCCAAAGAGGGAGAGATGAAAGTGTTTCTGAAGGGAGGCTCCAATCTGGTGGTGAACCTCGCCGACTGCCGGGCGGTGTATGAGAAACTGACACGTCGTCCGTTGCTAAGCGCACTGACCAAGTTGCACTACAACCCCGGCAGTTGGTGGACACACTTCTCCGACTTGTTTGCAGGGGGACTGATCCTCATCACCCTCACCGGTCTCATCATGCTGAAAGGCCCGAAAGGATTGTGGGGACGCGGAGGAATAGAGTTGGCGGCAGGCATCCTGATACCGTTGCTGTTCCTCTTCCTTTAATTAAGCTATACAAAAGATGGCGGACTCCGATCATCATCACTAACTTTACTATAAAAATCAATGGAAAATATCATTGAATGCAATAACCTGACGCACTACTACGGCAAACGGTTGATATACGAGAATCTCAGCTTCAGCGTCCCGCAAGGGCGCATATTGGGACTGCTGGGGAAAAACGGGACAGGGAAAACCACCACCATCAACATCCTGAGCGGTTACCTGACACCCCGTTCGGGCCGGTGCTCCATCTTCGGACAGGACATTCGGACGCTGGAGCCGGCCTTGCGTCGCAACATCGGCCTCCTCATCGAGGGACACGTGCAATATCAGTTCATGACCATTCGCGAGATAGAACGGTTCTATGCGGCCTTCTATCCCGGACAGTGGCGGAAGGAGGCGTACTACGACCTGATGAACAAGCTGAAAGTGGCATCCGGACAACGCATCTCGCGCATGTCGTGCGGACAGCGCTCGCAAGTGGCGCTGGGTCTGATTTTGGCACAGAATCCGGAGCTGCTGGTGCTGGACGACTTCTCGCTGGGACTCGATCCCGGCTATCGCCGCCTCTTCGTGGACTACCTGCGCGACTATGCCCGCTCGGAGAACAAAACCGTCTTCCTGACCTCGCACATCATCCAAGACATGGAACGCCTGATAGACGACTGCATTATCATGGACTACGGCAGCATCTTGATTCAGCAACCCGTCAGGGAACTGCTCGACACGATACGCCGCTACACCTGCACCGTGCCCGAGGGCTACACCCTGCCGAAGGATGCGGACTTTTATCATCCGGCCGTCATACGCAACACGCTGGAGACATACTCGTTCCTCACTCCGCAAGAGGTGGAAGACCGATTCTCCTCCCTGCAAGTGCCCTATAATCAACTGAAATGTGAAACCGTTAATCTGGAAGACGCCTTCATCGGCCTTACCGGAAAATATTAAGTAAGAAATGAATGCCATATTTTATAAAGAATGGATTAAAACACGCTGGTATCTGTTGCTGGCCTTTGCTGTAAGCACGGGCTTTGCCGGATATTCCATGCTGCGCATAAACCGTGTGGCTGAACTTAAAGGAGCCGCCCACGTATGGGAAGTGATGCTGACGCGCGACGCCGTGTTCGTGGACTTGCTGCAATACATCCCCTTGCTGGCGGGCATACTGCTGGCACTGGTGCAGTTCGTCCCCGAAATGTATCACAAATGCCTGAAGTTGACACTGCACCTGCCCTATCCGCAACTGAAGATGGTGAACCTCATGCTGCTTTACGGATTGGCCGCATTGGCGTCCTGTTTCTTCCTGAACTACCTGCTGATGTTCGTCTATCTGCAACGGATACTGGCGCCCGAACTGTACATGCGCATACTGTTGACGGCCGCCACATGGTATGCGGCAGGTTTTTGCGCCTACCTGCTCATGGCATGGATTTGTCTGGAACCTACATGGAAACGGCGGGTGTTCAATCTGGTGGTGACGGTGCTGCTGCTCCGCATCTTCTTCCTCTCCACGACGCCCGAAGCCTACAATGCTTTTCTGCCGTGGTTGCTGGTCTACACACTGCTCTGCATCAGCCTCTCGTGGATATCGGTCGCCCGCTTCAAGGCAGGAAAACAGGACTGAGAGGCCTATCTTCTTTCATTACTAAAAGTATAAACAACAGAAAAAATGAAACGTTTCAGTCAACTATTTTTATGCCTCACGGTGGTGCTACTGCTGTTGTGGCAACTGCCTTGGTGCTACACATTCTTCGTCGCCCGGCCTTCGCGCACGCCTTTCTCCATGTATAGCTGCGTGATAGGCGATTTCGTGTCGATAGGATATGATGAGGGCGTCGGTACGTTTCGCCGCGACCGGGCCGGCAACCACTATACACAGGAAGAGACGGACAGCATACTGCCCCTGTTCTACGTACGCCAACTGATGGCGGACGAGCGCTTCCCCGACAGTATCATGGGTGTGGCCGTCACGCCGCGCGAAGTGCAGCACACCAATTTCAACTTCCGCATCTCGGCAGCGGACATCAATACGTCTGCCGTTCCCCTGTATCCGTTGCTGGAAAGCATGTCGAAGCGCGTGGAGCTGAAAATGCCCGACGACGTGTTCCGCATCACCCCAACAGGCATCGAATTCATCGTGATGGAAAGCAATTCCGTCAACGAGGCAAAGAGCCGACGCTTTACGGAAGCGCTGACAAAAAAATCGTTCCGGTTTCCGGCACGATACGTGGCCGGCAATCCCACTACCCGAAAGGAGTATGACGAGGGGTATCTCATCCTCGACGATGAGGGCAAACTGTTCCACCTGAAGCAGATGCAGGGACGCCCCTACGTGCGTGCCATCGAACTGCCCCAAGGTGTGCAAGCCAAGCACCTCTTCATCACCGAGTTTTCCGACCGCAAGACACTGGGCTACCTCACGGACGCGAACCATGCCTTCTATGTGCTGATGAACAAGACGTACAAGGTGATAAAGACCGGACTTCCGGCCTACAATCCCGAAAAGGATAATCTCACCATCTTCGGCAATATGTTCGATTGGACAGTCAGTGTGGAAAAACCGGAGGGGAAAGCATACTACGCGTTGAATGCCGAAGACTATTCGCTCATCGAGTCGATGCAGTCTCCCGACACCGGGCATACGATGCCGGGACTGCACTTCACCTCCTATCGGGACGAGTACGTGAAGCCGCGCTTCTTCTGACAGATACCGGCGGACGTCCGCCTTTTCTGCCTGTTTTGACAAAGTCCGGTATCTGACGCAACAGACACCGGACTTTGTCATGACAGACACAAGTGTTTGTCAAGTCAGAGGCCGGTGTTTGTCAACGTGCCGGGAAACACCTTTCCCGACACGTTCTCAAAGTGGATTCATCACCAATGTCTTTCGGGATACAAATCCTTCCACCATGCCGGGCTGTCCTGCAACCAACGGGCAAACCAAGCCATGATGGAGTTGTGCCACAGCACGCGCTTGTCGTAGTCGCTGATATAATGATTCTCGCCGTCTACGGTAATCAGTTCTACTTGTTTGCCCAATATCTTCAGGGCATTATACATCTGGATGCTTTCGCCGATGGGCACATTCGTATCGGCAGTGCCGTGCAACAGCAACAACGGGGTTTTTATTTTATCGGCATTGAACAAGGCGCCATGTTCGGTGAAGAGGTCGGGGTTGTTCCACGGATAGCTTTCGGCGGCGGCAACGGAGTTGTAAGAATATCCCCAATAGCCTTCGCCCCAATAGCTCGTCACGTTGCTGATGCCGGCATGAGAAGCCGCAGCGGCAAACATATCCGTCTTGGTCTGCAAATACATCGTCATGAATCCGCCATAAGAAGCTCCCAGACAGCCGATGCGTTTCTCATCGACAAACGGATGTGCGGCGCAAAACTTCTTCGTGCCTTCGATAATCTCGTCGGCCGTGCGCTCGCCCCATGCGTTGACATGGCGGGCGGAGAATTCCTGCCCGTAGCCGATGGCGCCACTGGGCTGGATGACGTAGACCACATAGTCGCGCGAGGCAAACAGTTGCGCACTGTATGGCGACGTGATGCCGCGCGTGGTAGGCGTGGTTCCGCCGTAATAGTAAACGATAAGCGGGTATTTCTTTGCCGGGTCGAAAGAAGGAGGCAGGCACATCATGCCCCTGATTGTCGTGCCGTCTGCCGCCGTAAAGTCCCACTCTTCCATCTTGCCCAATTCTATCTTCTCCAAGATGGGGCTCATGGGATTGGCAAGCAAAGCGGAGGTCTGCTTTTTGGCATCATACATGTAAGCCGCCCCAATGCCGGTGTTTCCTCCTCCCACATAGGCGGCAACCGAAGGATTGTCTTCGGCCAGCGAGAAATTGTAAATCACATCTTCCTCAAGTGGCAGTTTTTCGAACCGGCGGGTCTTCAAAGAATAGCGATAGATGTTCCGGCAGTCTCCGTCGGTGGTATTGAAATAAATGCAACCGTCCACACGGTTCCACTGCAAGGGAGTTACTGTCGGGTTGAAGTCTCGTGTGATAGGGTCTAACTTCTGCGTTGTCAAATCCAAGATGAATGCTTGTGTGTCGAAGCTGTTGGCAATGGGATGAGGGTCACAATTGCGTCCGATGCCTCCGAGGGCATCCGGCCCGCCGGTCAGCAGCAGCTTCTTGCCGTCGGGAGAATAAGAAGCGCCCCCTATATAAGCGTCCCAGCCCACCAAAGTATCGGTCTTCAAAGTGGACAATTCTATCTCGAACAAAGAAGAAAGCGAGAACGGACACTCGGTGATGTTCGATTTGGATGTACTGCACAGCAGCTTCTTCCCGTCAGGAGAAATATCGTTCAGATAGACGCTGTGGCTGCCATAAGTGAGGCGTTCGGAAAGTCCCGTCGACAAATCGTACTTCATGAGATAATAGCGGTTGCGCGAATCGGGTATGCGGTCGTCCGGATGCAACAGTCGCTTCAACGGCCCGGCGACCTTTTCGCCTTCATCCGTCAGCGTATAAATGAGGCAGTCTTCCGTAGGCGACCAAGTGAAGTACTCTTCGGGAACGTTCTTCAACAAGACTTCCTCGCGCATGGTGGCGGGGTCGAACACCACCAAGTCATTCTGCTCTTTACCCACAACCGTATAATAAAGCTTATTGCTTCGTGGCATCCAACGCATACGCTCGTTGGCGCTGGGCAATATCACCCGCCCGGTCTTCACTTCGGTCAGCTCGCAACGGGTTTTGGAACGCTTCACGCCATAATTATCCGAATAACAGGTCAGCAGGTATTTGCCGTTCGGCGAAAGGGAAACCCAACTCACACGGGAACCGAAGTTGGTGTTGAACAACGAAAGACGCCTTTTTAAGTCGGGCGCCATCAGGCAACCCACATCCGCAAACTCTTTCTCTTTTTCAAACTCGCACTTCAGCATCGGCGGCATCTTGTCATCGGCGGCGGAAAACAGCTTGATGACAACCTCATAATCCGTCTCCGGCTCCATGCGCAAGCTGACAACCGAAGGACGAACCTGCGACAGGCTATCCTCCGCCGTATCTTTCATCTGCTTGGACTCGCCGTTCACAAACACTTCAAAGCGTACGGGAGCATAAACATTCAGCATGCCTCGCATGAAACGCTCTGCACGCAGGTTGGTGGAAAACAGATAGACAAGATTGTCTTTATCTGCTTTCTTAACAGACACGTATCCTGCCGTATCGGCCGAAATCCTCTCATAGGGATATCCTTCAAATCCAAGGCTGATTTTCGTCTTCAAAAGGTTGGCAGTCGTAAACTTTTCTCCTTTGAAGTTGATGCTGTCTCCTTGAATGGGAGTGCGTAGCGCAATGGCAGGACGTACTTTGTACTCAGTTACTTTCTCTTGTGCCCGGACTGCCGACCCTGCCCAAAGGAGCAGTCCCGATAAAACAATAAGTTTCTTCATTATCATTTGGTTATTTAGATTATACTGTTAAATCCTTTCCATAAACTGTCAGACGGAACAGGCGCCTCTACCTCTATCAACTCCTTGGATACCGGATGCACAAAGCGGATATTCCGTGCGTGCAGGCAAATGCTTCCGTCCGGATTGGAACGAGGGGAGCCGTATTTCAAGTCGCCCTTGATGGGGCATCCCATCTTTGCCAGCTGGCAACGGATTTGATGATGCCGTCCCGTCTTCAGGTCTATTTCCAACAGATAATAGTTCTGTGAGTGCCCGATAAGTCGGTAGTGCAGGATGGCTTTCTTGCTGCCCGGCTTCTCACGGTCGTACGCATAACTCTTGTTCTGTTTCTCGTTGCGTATCATATAGTGCACCAATTCCCCTTCCTCCTGTGGAGGGCGGTTTTTCACCACGGCCCAGTAGGTCTTCTTCACTTCGCTGTTCTTGAACATTTCATTCAGACGGGAAAGCGCTTTACCGGTCTTGGCAAAAACAACAAGACCGCTCACGGGGCGGTCCAGTCGGTGAGTGACACCGATAAAGACATTGCCGGGTTTCTGATATTTCTCCTTCAAATACTGTTTCACGGTCTCTGAAAGCGGCGTATCGCCCGTTTTGTCTCCCTGAACTATCTCGGAAGCGGTTTTGCTGACTATAATGATATGATTGTCTTCGTATACGACAGTCATAGCAACGCTCTTTACATATTCATTCCACCATCTATCTGAATGACCTGGCCTGATACGTAGGATGACATATCGGAGGCAAGGAAAGTAGCCACGTTGGCCACGTCTTCGGGCGTACCGCCGCGACGCAAAGGAATCTTCTTGGCCCATTCGGCCTTTACCTCATCGGACAAGGCATCGGTCATGGCTGTCATGATGAATCCCGGAGCAATGGCATTGGCGCGGATACCGCGCGACCCTAATTCTTGTGCCACTGACTTGGCCAAGGCAATCATACCGGCTTTGGAAGCGGCATAGTTGGCCTGGCCTGCGTTGCCGTGAACACCTACCACAGAGGCCATGTTGATGATGCTGCCGGCTTTCTGGCGCATCATGACCGGCGTGCAGGCATGGATGAAGTTGAATGCCGATTTGAGGTTTACGTTGATGACCATGTCCCATTGTTGTTCGCTCATGCGCATCATCAGGCCGTCGCGCGTGATGCCGGCATTATTTACCAAAATATCGATGCGCCCGAAGTCTTTCTGAATATCCGCCACAACATTGGCCGTGTCTTCAAAGCTTGCAGCATTCGAAGCGTAAGCTTTGGCTTTTACACCCAAGGTTTCCAGTTCCTTTGCCGTAGCTTCGGCATTTTCGTCAATCACCAAGTCGGTGAACGCAACATTAGCTCCTTCTTGAGCAAACTTCAAAGCGATGGCCTTGCCAATGCCACGGGCGGCACCGGTCACAATGGCTGTTTTTCCTTCTAATAATCTCATATTCTTTAAACTGTTTATGAATGTATTTCTTTCTTTCCCAATGCACTGAGCACCATACGGCTTACGTAAGTCCCACGAACCTCGTCGTCCATATCGGGAGCTATCTGACCGCGAATATAAGGTACTTCTATCCCTTTCACGCTATAATGTACGATGGCGGCAGTCATTTCGATGTCATCGATCTGAAACACTCCTTTTTCCACTCCTTCGCGGAGCACGTCTTCGAAGAGTTGTATCTCTTTTGCATCAAATCGCTTTCGCACCTTTTCCACCCTCCATATATCTCTGAAGAAGTTGGCACGGAGTGTTCCGTTGCGAAACACTACCTCTTTCACTGCATCCAGACGGGTGTATATCATTTCCATCATCTTTTCATCGGGCGAGATATCTTTCTCTGCCACACGCTTCATCATATCCGAAAGGATATCCAATTCCGTCTCGACAACAGCCATGTAAATATCTTCCTTACTTTTAAAATAGGTGTAAAGTGTTCTTCTTCCCTTTTTAGAGGCGAGGGCAATATCGTTCATCGTGGTATTCTCGACACCCATCTTTGCAAATAACTGACGGGCAACATCCACCAATTTAGCTTTTGTCTTCGATACGGTCATAAATTAATTGCACATTGCTTTAATATTTGAGCAAAAGTAAAACATTTCCGCATATCTCACAAGCAATAGAAAAATAATATGCATTTTATTTGCAGATTAAAAATAAAGCCGTACCTTTGCACCCACAAAACAACAACATCGCGGAGTGGAGCAGTGGTAGCTCGTTGGGCTCATAACCCAAAGGTCGTCTGTTCGAGTCAGGCCTCCGCAACTAAAAAGCCGTTCAAAAACTGAACGGCTTTTTCTTTTCCTGCCATCTACGTGGCTGTTTCGGGGCTGTATGAAAGTTTCGGGTTGAGTTCCGTTATTCCGTAGGCTTCGGTTTGTCTGTCAGTTCTATTTTGCCTCCGGACTCCAGTTTTACATTCAAAGCTGCTTCTTTGGCCAATGGCGTCCATAGCATTTGCCTGCACTCGTTTTTCTGCAATGTGCAGTATGCGCTACGGCTACCGCTCAGGTACTCCGTATCAATGTGGAAGGAATCTGTATTTACTGTCCAATTTCCGATGTAATCCAAGTTCAGATGCATTTTCTCTGCCGAGCCGCTTTTGAAATGCCAGTTGTTTCCGCTTTGGATATGTAAGGAGCGGAAATGGCTGTTCTCTATCACGACCGGGCCATAAATATGCCTGAAAGAAAGACTCAGACTGTCGCGCTCAAAGCCTCTGATCGTGCTCTTCTGGTCGTACATGTTAGATACGATGCTCTGTACGCCGGGGGGGACTGACAGGGTCATGCCGGTTTTGGAGTTCACGCTCAACCAAAATGTGCGGGCGAACTTTTTGTCTAATTTCTCCAATGGAAAGGCAAACGACACGGTCACTGTGTCTTCGGCGGATGTTATGGAAACAAAGGGCTCTAAGTCGGCGGCGAAAGAGATGCTGCCCGAAGCAGACGAGTCGGCAGGACATATCTCTAAAGGGATTTCTATGAAAGATGCCTCTTTGATTCTTTCTGCATCGCCGTTTCGGTTGCGGTCCGCACGCGGAGCAAGCAGTTTCAATACCTTGCATTCTGGAAGTGGAAAAGTTTTGGGTGCCTCGGTGAAATATAGTTCATAGTCGTCCCTGTTCAGTCCATGCTTTGACATGTAGAATATCGTGCCGCTCATCAGCAACAGTCCGCCGAGCAGCACTCCCAATATGATATAACTTGTTCGTTTCATTATCTGTCTTTATTTTTTCTGTTTCTTACCATATGCCCGATACATGGCCATGAGTTCTTCTTCGGTCACGCCGAGCATGTATATTTGCTTGAAGAAGTAATCGGCTTCTTCTGTCAGGAAGGATTCTTTCCGTAGGAAATGAATCAGTTCGCGCGCACCGGCTGTCACGAAGTAACCGATGCCCCGCTTGATATGGATGATGCCTTGCGTCTGCAAGTAGTCGTACGAGCGCATCACGGTATTGGCGTTGACCTCCACCACAGCCGCATACTCACGCACCGAAGGAATGCGCTCTTCCTCCCGATACTGTCCGAGGAGTATCTCGTCGCAGATGCGGTCTGCTATTTGCAGGTAGATGGCCTTACTTTCTTTGAAATTCATACTTTATCACCAACGGTTAATGATTTCTGACTCTTTGAAACGGAAATAGGCAAGCACCCAGTTGAAAAGGGCGGCGAGCGAACATAAGATGGCTCCCCAGAAAGCGGCTTGCTCGTCCGTGAGAAACTTATTTTCCATATAATTATCGGGGAATAGCACTTTTACTAACCCCGCGCCAATCAGCAAGTAGACTATGACGATGACAACTCCGGCGGCAAACGTCTTGAGGAAAGCATTCTTGGCCCAAATGGAGCTGCCCAGTACGAAGCAGGATTGCAAGAGGAAATAGAAACTTACGCCAAACATAAATTTGTCGCAATTATCGAAAGCTGTCCAATGTGCTGCCGGGCCTACGAGATAGACGGAAAGCGGCACGGGAGCTATCCGGCTCACTTCGGGATACATGGCCGTGAAATACAACACGCGGGTCCAGTCTGCCAATTTGAAGGATATCAAGAACATGATCAGGAAGCCGAACGTAAAAACCAGCCAGCGTGAGAAGAATTTCTCGAACATCGTGGCAGGTGTCATCAACATGGCGGTGCGGCCGGTTTTTGTCTTCATTCGTTCCATGATGAACGATGCGCTCAGGCAGCCCATGAGGACAATGCACCAGATAAATGTTATCGCGTGAAAAGGCCATGCCGGGTCATTAGTCACTCCTTCCCAATTACGATCGGTATATTCAATATATCCGTTCCATATAAAGATTATCGCCGTCATGCCGTACATCAACACCATGCGCAGCACATTGGCTTTCCAGTTTTCCACCATATCCTTGCGGCACAGGTTCACAAAACGGGGCATACTAAAAAAGGTATCACGTATCATCATTCTTATTTGTTAGAGTGAAACATATCTGCTATTTTCCCGGGAGAGGAGAGCACCGCTCCAAACAACAGCTCGAGGTTTATCTCCGATTCCTCACCATCCGCATTGGGCAGCATCAGGTAATTGCCTTGCACGGAAGGCAGTGCGTACAATGCTTTCTGCGCCAATTCCCGGTTGTCACTTTCCACAAAGAGAAGCTTGCGGCAAATATCGGTCGTGGATGCGTCGAGCATCACATGCTTGTTGTCCATGATGAGCACGTGGTCCAGAATCTTGTCGATATCCCTCACTTGATGGGTAGAAACGACAATCGTCTTGTCGTCCGACATTCCGGAAGCAATGAACTTGCGAAACTGACTCTTGCCGGGGATATCAAGTCCATTGGTGGGTTCGTCCATCAGCAGCAACGAAGTGTTGGTGGCCAAGGCAAAGCTCATGAAGACTTTTTTCTTCTGACCCATGGAGAGTGCGCCCAGATTGATGTCCTGCTCCATCTCGAAAAAATGCAGATACCTCATCATGTCTTCTTTGCTGAAACGCGGATAGAACGGGCTGTTCAGCTCCACATAGCTGACAAGGGAGATGGCCGGAAGCTCAAACTCTTCGGGCACCAGAAACATGTCCTGCAACGTGATGGGCAACCGGCGGCGTACGTCGACATCGTGATATATCACTTTCCCATGCTTGGGGGTGAGCAAACCGCTCATCAGATAGAGCAAGGTGGACTTGCCGGCTCCGTTCTTGCCCAGTAATCCATAAACCCTGCCTTTCTCCAATGAGAGGGAAAAATCGTCCAGCACATCTTTCTTGCCTCGACGATAACTGAATGAAATGTTTTCTACTTGTAGCATATACTTAAATGATTGCGGGTTTTTGTGTATTAGTAAAATAGTACACTGCAAAAGTATATATTCTTTTGGGAATAGCAAATTATTAATCGGATTTTTTTTAATAATTCTTTCGGGCAACACGAAACGGAACGAAAAAAATAGATGAAAGGTGCATCATACGTTTTCAACCTTGAATTTGCGAAAGGTGGAAAATTGTTTACTTTTTATAAGAATGTACGTCTGCCGGCGCTTGCTGTATAGATGTTCTTTACGGGAAATATAGATGCAGTGCGCTCGGAATATAGATGCAGCATGGTGGAAATATATCTCCACCGAATCCTGCCTACAGGTATCTCTCGAAAGGGGAGGTTCCTTGAGATGTCTTTGTGTTAATTATTGACAAAGCAATGTCCTTATGGAACATCATGCCGAAAAACTAAGCGGCATAAATGTAACATTTAAGGCTTAAAATGTAACATTTGGTACACATAGCATAGCACAGCACAGCATAGCATAGTATAGCATACCCCCTCCTCAAGAGTTCCCCCGAAACCGGGGGCACCGAGGGCTCGGCCGTTCCGTCCGCGGAGGAGGAATATCGCCGGAAGATGAATGGCGGCTCATATCTTTTGAAAACATTGCATTTTCTTATCGTGGTTATTCCAAAGATTTTCCGTAAGTTTGCGGGTCTTAAAGAAGAGTGGATGATGGTTAGATTGGCTTTGATATCTGTGCTTTGGGGATTCGTTTTGGCTGTTTCGGCTCAAAACGACCCGGTGCTCATGCGTATTGACGGAAAGGAGGTTTTTCGTTCCGAGTTCGAGCGTTTCTGTGATAAAAAAGGCATGGATGCAGGTGTGGGGCGAAAAGAGCTGAATGAGTATGTCGATTCCTTTGTGAGCTTTAAGTTGAAAGTTGCTGCGGCCAAAGCTGCGGGATTGGATACGGCCACCGTTTTTCTGAAAGAACGAGAACGTTATCGTAACCGGTTGGTCAGGGCTTACCTGACGGATATGGAAACTGCCGGTAAGGAGGCACGTGACTTTTACGATAAGATGAAATCCGGGCATCGTGCAGGGCAAGTGCTGGTGAAGCATGTTTTTAAATACCTTCCTCAAAATATTTCCGGCCATGCGATGCGGGAGGTGGAACACAAAATGGATTCTGTCTTCAGGCAGTTGGAGAAAGCGAATGCGGCAACGGATTTCGATGCTTGTGTCAATCTTTTTTCTGATGACAAAAGCTCTTTCTGGGTTAGTCGGACGCAAATGCCGATAGAGTTTGAAGACGTTGTGTTTGGCTTGAAGGTAGGAGAGTTCTCCCGTCCGTTCTTCACTCCGCAGGGCATTCACATAGCGAAAGTTCTTGAACGAAAGGAGTTTGATGAAGTGAAGGATGAAGTCATCCATCGTCAGACCTTTCGGCATGGAGAGAATAAGATTACCCGAACTTTTGTGGAGAAACTGAAGAAGGAGTATCGCTATACGCCCGACAAAGCCGGCATAGACGAACTTCTGTCGGCAGGCAGTACGCGTCGGACACTCTTTACGTTGGATGGAAAATCGTACACCGGAGAGGGCTTTTCCCGTTTCGCAGCTGCGCATCCGGCCGGGGTTCGCAAACAGTTAGAGGAGTTTGTCATGAAGACCGTGCTGGATTATGAGAACAGTCGTTTGGAGCGGAAACACCCGGAGTTCAGGATGCTGCTGCAAGAACATTGCGACAGTGTATTGCTTGCCGAAATTATTCATCGTGAAATCGGGGAAGAGAAAGTGGGGAATGAAGCGGAATTAAAGGGATATTTTGAAACGCACCGTTCGGATTTTCATTGGGGGGAGGCACGTTATAAAGGGATGGTGTTGCATTGCGTCACCAAACGGGTGGCCAAGCAAGCAAGGAAGCTCCTGAAGAAACTGCCTGAAACCGAATGGAAAGATGCCATTCGGTTGACTTTTAATGCCGAAGGGAAGCAGCAGATACAGGCAGAGCAAGGAACATATGCTCCCGGCGATAATGGGTATGTGGATCAGTTGGTTTTTGGAAAGAGAGAAATGGCTCCGGTTTTGTCATACCCTTTTACAATAGTGCTCGGCAAGAAGCAAAAAGGACCGGATAGTTGGGAGGAAGTACATGAATCCGTAGCCATGGCCTATCGAAATCATCTGGAAGCACTTTGGACCGCAAAGTTGCGTTCTGCTGCTAAGGTTGAATTTGAACAAGAGGTTTTAAAAACCGTTAATAATCACTGATGCAACCGATTAAAACATTATCTTCGTACTTTAAAATGAGTAAATATCAGTTGGCGATGCGAACAACCGGCTTTGGACTTTTGATTCTCTTCCTCTGCATGTCATGCAATGACCGGCACGATCATGAAGGGCGGACACCTTTGGTGGAGCTGGATGGTTATTTTCTCTATAAGGAAGATTTGCAATCGGTGCAGCCCGTAGGTTTGTCAAAAGACGACAGTTTGTTGTTTGCCGAACATTATGTACGTAATTGGGCGGAAGATGTGTTGCTGTATGATAAAGCAATGGATAATATTCCCAATAATGGTGAAATAGAGAAACTTGTGGAGAACTATCGTAAGGCTTTGATAGTACATACCTACCAGCAGGCTTTAATACATCAGCAGCTCTCGGATGAGATTTCCGAGCAGGACTTGACAGACTATTACGAGAAGAATCAGGCTCTTTTTAAGGTGGAACGCCCGTTGATCAAAGGTTTGTTCATTAAAGTTCCTTTGTCGGCTCCGCAGTTGTCCAATGTCCGCCGCTGGTATAGGACGGAGGCGCGCGAAGCTGTGGAGAAGCTGGAAAAATATAGCTTGCAAAATGCCGTGAAGTATGAATACTTTTATGACAAATGGGTGCCGGCGTCGGATATTCTGGCTATGATGCCGTTGAAAGTAGCCAATCTGGAAGGCTATCTCGGCGAACATCGGCAAATTGAATTGAAAGATACGGCTTTTTATTATTTTCTTAATGTGAGCGATCTTCGCTCGGCAGGTGAGCAGGCACCCTATGAGTTTGCACATGCTCAGGTGAAAGACATGCTGCTGAATATGAAGCAAGTGGATTTTATGAAAAAGGTGAAAGACGACCTGTATCAGAGTGCAGTGAAAAAAGACAAGATTAAATATTATTTAGAATAAGATACCAAGAATGAAAAAGTGTATGAACTTTAAGTTTGTAGTTTTATTAGCCTTGACACTATGGTTCGGTCCTACCGTTTACGGGCAAGACAACGTGATTGATGAGGTGGTATGGGTGGTAGGCGACGAGGCCATCTTGAAGTCCGAAGTGGAGGAGGCACGCATGAGTGCACTGTATGAAGGACGAAAATTCGATCGTGACCCTTACTGTGTGATACCCGAAGAGATAGCCGTGCAAAAGCTATACCTCCATCAGGCGGCACTTGATAGTATCGAGGTTTCCGAAAATGAAGTTGTGCAACGTGTGGACTATATGACGAATATGTACATCGCCAATATCGGCTCGCGCGAGAAAATGGAAGAATACTTCAATAAGACCTCCAGCCAGATTCGTGAAACATTGCGCGAGAATGCACGCGAAGGGTTGAAAGTACAGAAGATGCAGCAGAAATTAGTCGGAGAAGTAAAGGTGACTCCGGCCGAGGTACGCCGTTATTTTAAGGATTTGCCGCAGGACAGTATTCCTTATATCCCGACTCAGGTGGAAGTGCAGATTATTACCCAGCAGCCCAAAATTCCTTTGGAAGAGATTGAAGATGTAAAAAGACGTTTGCGGGAATACACCGAGCGCATCAATAAAGGCGAAAGCTTCTCCATGCTGGCCCGTCTCTATTCTGACGATCGCGCGTCGGCAATCAATGGCGGCGAAATGCCGTTTACCGGACGCGGATATTTAGACCCGGCTTTTGCCAATGTGGCTTTCAACCTGCAAGATCCGAACAAGGTTTCCAAAATAGTGGAGTCGGAATATGGTTTCCATATCATTCAGCTGATGGAAAAACGTGGCGACCGCATCAAAGTGCGTCATCTTCTTTTGAAACCTCATATTCCGGAAGCGGCTTTGACAGCCGGATGTGTACGTTTGGACTCCATTGCCGACGACATCCGTAATGGCAAGTTCTCGTTCGAGGAGGCTGCCGCCGTGCTTTCGCAGGACAAGGATACGCGTAATAACCACGGTCTGCTGCCCAATCCCAACTCGAATACATCCAAGTTTGAGATGCAGGAACTTCCTCCTGAAATAGCCAAAGTGGTAGACAAGATGAAGGTGGGTGAAATTTCCGAGGCATTCACCATGATTCCGCAAAAGACGGGAAAAGAAGAGTGCGTGATCGTGAAGTTGAAGAGCCGTACGGCAGGACATAAAGCAACGATTGCCGACGACTATCAGAACCTGAAGGAAATAGTACTTGAGAAACATCGCAGCCAAGTATTGGATAAGTGGATTCGCGAGAAACAGAAGCATACTTATGTCCGCATTAAGGATAGTTGGAAGAATAACTGTGCGTTCAAGTATCCGGGCTGGATTAAAAATTGACCCGTAGGGATTTACATAAATTTGTATGCAAAGAAAGTATATAAGAACTCATTTTCTGAACAAGCATAGATACCTTTTGATAGGTATTCTATGCTTGTTTGGCATCTGTCTGTTAAGCGCCCAAGATAAAAAGACGAAGACCGCTACTTCCAAGAATAAAGTGGTGGCAACAGACAAGCAACAAGCGCCGGCAGCCGGAAAGCAGAAAACCCGTGTGGATTTGCTCTATGCCGATGAAGCGCAAGCCGATAAACTTTCGCGTCCCGATGTGCAGATACTTGTCGGTTCGGTAAGGCTGAAGCACGACAGCATGTACATGTTCTGCGACAGTGCCTTGATCTTCGAGAAGATAAACTCGGTTGAGGCGTTTGGCAACGTTCGTATGGAACAGGGGGACACCTTATTTATTTACGGTGATTACCTTTACTACGACGGGATGTCGCAGTTGGCCATATTGCGCGAAAATGTGCGCATGATTAATCGTAAAACAGAGTTGACCACCGACAGCCTGAACTATGACCGTTTGTATAACTTAGGTTACTATTTTGAAGGCGGGACGCTGACCGATGAAGAAAACGTACTTACTTCCGAATGGGGAGAATATAGTCCGACTACTAAGTTGGCTGTTTTCAACCATGATGTGAAACTGGTCAATCCGAAATTCGTGCTGACATCAGACACACTGAAATATAGTACGGAAACTAAAGTAGCCACCATCTTGGGACCTTCCGATATTGTAAGTGAGCAGAACCATATCTATTCCGAGCGCGGTGTGTACAACACAATTACCGAACAGGCAGAGTTGCTCGACCGTTCCATTCTGACCAACGAAGGCAAGAAATTGACCGGTGACAGTCTTTTCTACGATCGCAAGCTGGGCTATGGCGAAGCTTTTGACAATGTGCAGATGAATGATACGGTGAACCGGAACATGCTTACCGGTGACTATTGTTTCTATAATGAACTTACCGGTAATGCCGTAGCCACCCAGCGTGCAATGGCTGTTGATTATTCGCAAGGCGACAGTCTGTTTATGCACGCCGACACTTTGCGGTTGATTACTTATCATCTGAATACCGACTCCATGTATCGGGAGATGCGTGCCTATCACAAGGTTCGGGCCTATCGCACGGATGTGCAAGCGGTGTGCGACTCTTTGGTCTACAACTCAAAAGACTCTTGCATGACAATGTATACCGACCCTATTCTGTGGCATGGAGAACAGCAGTTGCTGGGCGAAGAAATCAAAGTTTATATGAACGACAGCACCATCGACTGGGCGCATATCATTCGTCAGGCTCTAACGGTAGAAAAGATGGACAGTATCCATTATAATCAAGTGTCCGGCAAGGAAATGAAAGCCTTCTTCATTGACGGTGATATGCGTAGGGTCGAAGTCAATGGCAATGTGCTGGTGGTCTACTATCCGGTAGAAGAAAAAGACAGCTCGTTGATTATGATGAACTATTCCGAAGGAGGATTGTTGAAAATGTATCTGAAGGACAGAAAAATGGAACGCGGGGTCTTTGTAGGGAAAACCACCGGCACAGCCTATCCTCTGGATCAGATTCCGGCAGAAAAGAGCAAGCTGCCTTCTTTTGTGTGGTTTGACTATATCCGCCCGAAAAACAAGGAGGATATCTTTGAGTGGAGAGGTAAGAAGGCGGGCGAGGTGTTGAAGAAGAGCGACCGGAAACCTGTGGTTTCGCCAAGGAACATGCATATCAAACGAAATAAAAAGTAACGCTATGGGAATGTTTACGATGCGGAAGCCCCGTGGCTTCAATCATCCATATATCTATGTGGACGAGCGGAAAGAGAAGTTGGCGAAAATGGAAGAGAACGCCAAACGCGATTTGGGTATGCTGCCGGAGAAAGAGTTCTCTCCTGAAGATATCCGAGGTAAATTCATTGAGGGAACCACTCACTTGAAGCGTCGGAAAGAGAGCGGACGCAAACCGGTGCATTTGGGAATCATTCTGGTGGTCATTGCCCTGCTGATTTACCTGTGGTATGCCATCAGTAGCGGGATTATATAGAAGTTGTTGCCGAATGTCATTCGGCTTCTTCCTTTTCTTAACGTATACTTGCTAAATTGTAGTTATTTATGAGCGATATTATTCATTTGCTGCCCGATTCGGTTGCTAATCAGATAGCAGCCGGAGAGGTGATTCAGCGTCCGGCATCTGTGGTGAAAGAACTGGTGGAAAATGCGATTGATGCCGAAGCCCGTGAAATACATGTGTTGATTACTGATGCAGGCAAGACCTGTATTCAAGTGATCGATGACGGGAAGGGAATGTCCGAAACCGATGCGCGCCTCTCTTTTGAGCGGCATGCTACCTCAAAGATACGCGAGGCAGCCGATTTATTCGCCTTGCGCACCATGGGGTTTCGCGGCGAAGCGCTGGCTTCCATTGCCGCTGTGGCAGAGGTGGAGTTGAAAACACGACTGGAGAATGAAGAACTGGGAACACGCTTGTTGATTGCCGGCTCTAAGGTTGAGAGCCAAGAAACTGTATCTTGCCCTAAGGGAAGCAATTTCTCTATCAAAAACCTGTTCTTTAATGTTCCTGCCCGACGCAAATTCCTGAAAGCTAATTCCACAGAGTTGAGCAATATCCTTACGGAGTTTGAACGTATTGCGTTGGTGCATCCCGACGTGGCTTTCTATTTGTATAGCAACGATAGTGAGTTGTTCAATTTGCCGGTGGTGTCCCTACGGCAACGCATTCTGGCCATATTCGGCAAGAAGCTGAACCAGCAGTTGCTAACCATGGAGGTGGACACGACAATGATTAAGATTTCCGGTTTTGTTGCCAAGCCCGAGACGTCGCGTAAGAAAGGGGCGCATCAATATTTCTTTGTGAACGGACGTTACATGCGGCACCCTTATTTCCACAAAGCAGTGATGGATGCTTACGAACAACTGATTCCGGCCGGTGAGCAAATCTCCTATTTTATTTATCTGGAGGTCGATCCGGCAAATATTGATGTGAACATCCATCCCACAAAGACAGAAATCAAGTTCGAGAACGAGCAAGCCATTTGGCAGATTCTGTCGGCGGCAGTCAAGGAAGCTTTGGGGAGATTCAGCGCTGTTCCTACCATTGATTTTGATACGGAAGACATGCCCGATATCCCGGCATTCGAGCAAACGCGGCCGATTGAGCCTCCGAAAGTGCACTATAATGCCGACTTCAATCCTTTTAAAACGTCATCTTCTTCCTCTTCTTCTTATGGGGGAGGCGGAAACTATTCGCGGCCGAAAGTGGAGTGGGAGGGACTCTATTCCGGTCTGGAGAAAGGCAGTAGGATGAACAATTCGATGGGGGAACAATTTTTTGCCGAAGAGGGAGAAGGGAGAGGTTTCGTAGTCTCCGGAGAGGAACCGGACGTGTCATATCGTTCGGGCGCCACTCCTGTCGGTGCAACATCGGCTTCCTTCTGCGGAAGTGAAGTCTCCATAGAAAAAGGAGCTCAACATTTTCAGTTCAAGGGGCGTTTCATTCTGACTTCCGTAAAGTCCGGTTTGATGTTGATAGACCAACATCGTGCGCATGTTCGGGTACTGTTCGACCGTTATATGAGCCAGATCAATCAGAAACAAGGGGTGTCGCAAGGGGTACTTTTCCCGGAGATAATCCATTTGCCGGTTTCCGAAGCGGCTGTACTCGAAAGTATCATGGACGATTTGTCGGCGGTAGGTTTCGACTTGAGTCCGTTGGGTGGTGGCAGCTATGCCATCAATGGCATACCTTCGGGCATCGAAGGACTGAGCCCGGTGGAATTGATCGGGAATATGGTGCATACTGCCATGGAGAAAGGAAGCGATGTGAAAGAAGAGGTACAGACTATTCTTGCATCCACCTTGGCTCGTGCCGCAGCTATTGTTTATGGTCAGGTATTGAGCAATGATGAGATGGCGAACCTCGTGGATAGCCTGTTTGCCTGTCCTGCTCCTAACTATACTCCTGACGGGCGGGTAGTGCTGGCAACCATCAAGGAGGAAGAAATAGAAAAGCTTTTCAATAAATGAAATAGTGGGTTGATTCCTTTTGCTTTGACGACCTCAAAACCAAAGTGACCTCAGAAGACCGGATGATTCGTGAGCCATATCCGGTTTCTTGAGGTCACTTTGGTTTTGAAATATTTCAGAATGGAGTTCGGCAAAGATTACTCTTCGCTGAACTTCTTCACTTGTTCGGCAATTAGTTCTGCGTCATCGAAATAATTTATCTTCATGGCTTTGCGCACGTCGTCCAGAGTGGCGGCAGCCGTTTCCCTGGCTGTATCACAACCTTTTTTCAGCATTTCGTAGATGGAAGGAATGTCTTTCTCGAACTCTTTGCGACGATTGCGAATCGGCTCTAACGTTTCCTGCATGATGGCATTGAGAAATTTCTTGACCTTCATGTCACCAAGACCGCCACGTTGGTAGTGGGCTTTCAATTCATCCAGATTGGGATATTCGGGTAGATAGAGACCGAAGTGTTCGGGGCGGCAGAAAGCATCGAGATAGGTGAATACCGTGTTGCCTTCAAGCTTTCCGGGGTCGGAAACGCGCAAGTGGTCGGGGTCGGTGTACATGCTTTTCACCTTCTTTTCCACGTCTTCGGCGGTGTCGGACAGGTAGATGCAGTTGCCGAGCGACTTGCTCATCTTGGCTTTGCCGTCGGTTCCCGGCAGGCGCAGGCAAGCGGCATTGTCGGGCAGGAGGATTTCAGGTTCAACGAGTGTTTCACCATATATATAATTGAAGCGTCGCACGATTTCGCGTGCCTGTTCCAGCATGGGTTCCTGATCTTCGCCTACGGGCACGGTGGTGGCGCGGAAGGCTGTAATGTCGGCCGCTTGGCTGATGGGGTAAGTGAAGAAACCTACGGGGATGCTTGTCTCAAAGTTGCGCATCTGTATCTCGGTCTTTACTGTCGGGTTGCGTTGCAGGCGGCTGACAGTGACCAGATTCATGTAGTAGAAAGAAAGTTCGCAAAGCTCCGGAATCTGAGACTGGATGAAAATGGTGCTTTTCGTTGGGTCCAGACCGCATGCCAGATAGTCGAGGGCTACTTCGATGACGTTCTGACGTACTTTTTCCGGATTCTCCATGTTGTCGGTCAGTGCTTGCGCATCGGCGATGAAGACGAACGTCTTGTCGTATAAACCGGAATTTTGCAGTTCCACTCTTCTTCTCAATGAGCCTACATAGTGTCCTATGTGCAGCCGTCCCGTGGGGCGGTCGCCCGTAAGGATGATTTTTTCTTTTGACATATAATGTGTTTTTAGTTCCTATATAATGGTGTAAGGGCATTGCTGTCCGTAATGCCTGCAAAGATACCGATAATTATCCAAAAATCAAGGGATAGCGATTTCTCTTATATGTAATCCTCTTGCCGGAATTGCCGCTCTGCTTAAAATATTAGACGGATTCATTTGTTCTTTTCGCAAATAAGTAGTTTCTTTGCACAAATTTTGAAACAACAATGCAGCCGCAGGAAATGAGAAACAAATACAATCCCTATTCGAGTGATTATCATTCGGTAGTCGTTGGTTTCTCTTTTTTCCACGATGATATTTTTTATTTTCTTGAAGAAATGCGTTCATCTTTTATAGTGGACGCATTTTTTTTTTAGGCTGGTTTATGTTTTGCGCGGCTTTTATGCCAAGATGTGAGAAGGAAACCTAATTGACAACAATAAGAGAATATGGAAAAGAATTTAAAGAAAGTGCTCGTCTTGGGCTCTGGTGCACTCAAGATCGGTCAGGCCGGAGAATTTGATTATTCGGGGTCGCAGGCTTTGAAGGCATTGCGCGAAGAAGGTGTAGCTTCTGTTTTGGTGAATCCCAACATTGCCACCATTCAAACATCGGAAGGTATTGCGGACAAAGTGTATTTTTTGCCGGTAACTCCTTACTTCGTGGAGGAAATCATCAAGAAAGAACGTCCCGATGGCATTCTGCTGGCGTTTGGCGGGCAGACGGCCTTGAATTGCGGTACCGAATTGTATCTGAACGGTGTGCTTGAGAAATATGGTGTGCGTGTGCTGGGCACTTCGGTAGAAGCCATCATGTACACTGAAGACCGCGACCTCTTTGTGAAGAAACTCGACGAGATTCCGATGAAGACACCCCAAAGCCGTGCGGTAGAAAGTATGGCAGATGCGCTGAAGGCAGCCCGTGAAATCGGCTATCCGGTGATGGTGCGTTCGGCTTATGCTCTGGGCGGTTTGGGTAGCGGCATCTGTCCGGACGAGGAAGCTTTCGTGAAGCTGGCCGAAAGTTCTTTTACCTTCTCTAAGCAAATTCTGGTAGAAGAGTCGCTGAAAGGTTGGAAAGAAATAGAGTTCGAGGTTATCCGCGATGCGAACGACCACTGTTTCACGGTGGCAAGCATGGAGAACTTCGACCCGTTGGGCATTCATACGGGTGAGTCTATCGTGGTGGCTCCCACTTGTTCGCTGACCGATGAGCAGGTGAAGATGTTGCAGGAACTCTCCACGAAATGCATCCGTCATCTGGGCATCGTGGGCGAGTGCAACATTCAGTATGCGTTCAATGCCGAGACGAACGACTATCGCGTCATCGAGGTGAATGCCCGTCTGTCCCGTTCTTCGGCATTGGCATCGAAAGCCACCGGTTATCCGCTGGCGTTTGTGGCTGCCAAGATTGCGTTGGGCTACACGCTCGACCAAATCGGCGAGATGGGAACTCCCAATTCGGCTTATGCCGCTCCGCAGCTGGATTACTTGATTTGCAAGATTCCCCGTTGGGACTTGACCAAGTTCGTAGGTGTGAGCCGTGAAATCGGTTCAAGCATGAAGTCGGTGGGCGAAATCATGTCCATCGGACGCTCTTTCGAGGAAATCATACAGAAAGGCCTGCGCATGATCGGTCAGGGCATGCACGGCTTTGTGGGCAACGAAGGGCTGGAGTTCGGCGATTTGGACTATGAATTGTCGCATCCCACAGACCTGCGTATCTTTGCCATTGCCGCAGCTTTGGAGAAGGGCTATACCATCGACCGCATCTTCGAACTGACGAAAATCGACCCGTGGTTCCTTGGCAAGCTGAAGAACATTGTGGACTACAAGCAAAAGCTCTCCCTATATAATAAGGTGGAAGATGTTCCGGCCGACGTGCTGCGCGGTGCAAAGGTGCTGGGCTTCTCCGACTTCCAGATTGCGCGCTTTGTGCTCAATCCGCAGGGAAACATGGAGAAGGAGAACCTTGCCGTGCGTGCCCGCCGTAAGGAACTGGGCATCCTGCCTGCCGTGAAGCGCATCAATACGGTGGCTTCCGAACAGCCCGAACTGACGAACTACCTCTACATGACGTATGCCGTTCAGGGCTACGATGTGAATTATTATAAGAACGAGAAGTCGGTAGTGGTGCTTGGTTCCGGTGCATACCGCATCGGCTCGTCAGTAGAGTTCGACTGGTGCTCGGTGAATGCCGTGCAGACAGCCCGTAAACTGGGTTACAAGTCCATCATGATTAACTATAACCCCGAAACCGTTTCCACGGACTACGACATGTGCGACCGCCTGTACTTCGACGAGCTCTCTTTCGAGCGTGTGCTCGACGTAATCGACCTCGAGCAGCCGCGCGGAGTCATCGTGTCGGTGGGCGGACAGATTCCGAACAATCTGGCCATGAAACTCCATCGCCAGTCCGTTCCTATTTTGGGTACATCGCCGGTATCCATCGACCGTGCCGAAAACCGCAACAAGTTCTCGGCCATGCTCGACCAGTTGGGCATCGACCAACCCGCTTGGCAGGAACTCACCAGCTTGGAAGACGTGAAGGGATTTGTGGAGAAAGTGGGCTATCCGGTGCTGGTGCGTCCCTCGTACGTGCTTTCGGGTGCGGCAATGAATGTGTGCTACGATGAAGAAGAGTTGGAGAACTTCCTGAAGATGGCGGCCGAGGTGTCGAAGGAATATCCGGTTGTCGTATCGCAGTTCTTGCAGAATACCAAAGAGATAGAGTTCGACGCGGTGGCTCAGAACGGCGAAGTGGTGGAATACGCCATTTCCGAACACGTGGAGTTTGCCGGTGTTCATTCGGGCGACGCCACGCTGGTGTTCCCCGCACAGAAGATTTACTTTGCAACGGCACGCCGCATCAAGAAAATCAGCCGTCAGATTGCGAAGGAACTCAATATCTCCGGGCCTTTCAACATTCAGTTCCTTGCGCGCAACAACGAGGTGAAGGTGATTGAGTGCAACCTGCGTGCTTCGCGCAGTTTCCCGTTCGTGTCCAAAGTGCTGAAACGTAACTTCATCGAGACGGCCACCCGCATCATGCTGGATGCTCCTTACACCCGGCCGGACAAGTCGGCGTTCGACATCGACCGCATCGGCGTAAAGGCTTCGCAATTCTCCTTCTCGCGCCTGCACAAGGCCGACCCGGTGCTGGGCGTGGATATGTCGTCCACGGGCGAGGTGGGTTGCATCGGCGACGACTTTTCCGAAGCGTTGCTCAATGCGATGATAGCCACCGGATTCACCATTCCCCGAAAAGGCGTGATGTTCTCGTCCGGTGCCATGAAGTCGAAAGTGGATTTGCTGGACGCAAGCCGCATGCTCTGTGCCAAGGGATATAAGATTTATGCCACGGCAGGAACGGCCGCTTTCCTCAATGCACACGGTGTGACGACGGAAGCCGTTTACTGGCCCGATGAACGTCCCGAAGCCGAAAACAACGTGATGAAGATGATTGCCGACCATGCGTTCGACCTGATTGTCAATATCCCGAAGAACCATACGAAACGCGAATTGACAAATGGCTACAAGATTCGTCGCGGCGCCATCGACCACAACATCCCGTTGATTACGAATGCCCGTCTGGCAAGTGCTTTCATCGAAGCCTTCTGCGAGATGAAACTCGAAGATATTCAAATAAAGAGCTGGCAGGAATATCAATAAGCCGCGCTTCGCTAAAGATTGAAACCGCTTTTAAGGCGTGTTCCATTGTTCCTCTTGGGGAAACTGTGGAGCACGCCTTTGCTGTGTCTCCTTGTTTGTCGGCCGGTGGGGGAATGTAGTGCTTGATGTAAATATTTATCCAAACAAGAGGCGCGGTTCCTTCTCCCCCCTTCAGGGGCGTGTTTCGGCAGGGGTTTCGTTCCTCGGTGTGGAAGGCCTCGTTCCTCACCGAGGAACACCCTCTTCCTCACCGAGGAACGAGGTCATGGTCGGCGAGGATAAAATCTCCCCCTGTGTAAGGGCGTATGTTTGTATGGAAAGGTTACCGTGGCGTTGGGAGAATGCCACTTTTGTGTCTCCGTATTGCCTGAGTTCGGCAATTTTTTCGTACGTTTGCAGGTGCAATCAACGCTGATACACTAACCTTTTTTAATAACAACTGACATGAAACCAACTTTATTCTTATTGGCCGCCGGTATGGGCAGCCGTTACGGTGGCTTGAAACAGCTGGACGGACTGGGTCCCAACGGTGAAACAATCATGGACTATTCCATTTACGACGCCATCAATGCCGGCTTCGGCAAACTCGTTTTCGTTATCCGCAAGGATTTCGAGCAGGATTTTCGCGACAAGATTATTTCCAAATACGAAGGACACATCCCGTGCGAACTGGTATTCCAGTCCATTGACGCCCTGCCCGAAGGGTTCACCTGCCCCGAAGGCCGCACCAAACCGTGGGGTACGAACCATGCCGTTATGATGGGAGCCGATGTGATAAAAGAACCTTTTGCCGTAATCAACTGCGACGACTTCTATGGCCGCGATTCCTTCCAAGTGATGGGCAAATTCCTTTCTGCCCTGCCCGAAGGCTCGAAGAATGTCTACTCCATGGTGGGTTTCCGCATCGGCAATACGCTGAGCGAAAGCGGTACAGTGTCTCGCGGGCTTTGCGGAACGGATGCCGGCAACCTGCTGACTTCCGTGGTAGAGCGTACCAAGATTCAGCGCATGGACGGCGAAGTGAAATACATCGACGACAACGGCGAGTGGGCTGTTACTCCCGAGACTACTCCGGTCAGCATGAACTTCTGGGGCTTTACTCCCGACTATTTTGCTTACAGCGCCGATTTCTTCAAGACCTTCCTCAGCGACCCGAAGAACATGGAGAACCTCAAGAGCGAGTTTTTCATCCCCTTGATGGTAGACAAGCTGATTCATGACGGTACGGCGACCTGCGAAGTGCTCGATACGACCAGCAAGTGGTTCGGCGTCACTTATCCGGAAGACCGCCAAAGCGTGGTGGACAAGATTCAGGCATTGGTGAATGCGGGCGAATATCCTGCCAAGCTGTTCTAAGTCCTCCGCCTCATTGAAAGACTTATCATAAAGGTATTCCGCAAATATCTTTACACTATCTGTAAGCACGGGTCTCACAGGTTTCACGGTCTCTTCATGGCCGTGCCCGTTCTGTGAAGTCCGTGCTTGCCGCATTGTCTTGCGGATGTTTCAAGCAGTTTTTAAGGCTATCGGGAGTTATGTGGTTGGAAATCGTTATCTTTGCCACTCCAAAACGATTATTTCATTGACATTATGATATCAGTAGAAGGATTGAAGGTGGAGTTTAACGCCACGCCTCTATTCGAAGACATCTCTTACGTTATCAATAAAAAAGACCGCATAGCCCTTGTGGGCAAGAACGGTGCGGGAAAGTCCACCATGCTCAAGATTCTGGCAGGCTTGCAGCAACCCACTGCGGGCACTGTGTCCGTTCCCCGCGAATGTACCGTCGGCTACCTGCCGCAGGTGATGGTGCTCAGCGATAAGCGCACCGTGATGCAGGAGGCCGAGCTTGCTTTCGAGCACATCTTCGAGATGCAGGCCGGCATGGAACGTATGAATCGGCAGCTTGCCGAGCGCACCGATTATGAAAGCGAGGACTACCGGAAACTGATTGACCGCTTCACGCACGAAAACGAGCGCTTCCTGATGATGGGCGGCACCAACTATCGTGCCGAAATAGAGCGCACCTTGCAGGGGCTTGGCTTCAGGCGTACGGATTTCGACCGCCCCACCGGCGAGTTCTCGGGCGGATGGCGCATGCGCATCGAGCTTGCCAAGTTGCTGCTTCGCCGTCCCGACGTGTTGCTGCTCGACGAGCCTACCAACCACCTCGACATAGAGAGCATACAGTGGCTGGAGAATTTCCTCTCCACCCGTGCCAATGCGGTGGTGCTCGTCAGCCACGACCGCGCTTTCCTGAACAACGTAACCACCCGCACCATCGAGATTACTTGCGGACGCATTTACGACTATAAAGTGAAGTACGACGAGTTTGTGGCACTCCGTAAGGAACGCCGCGAACAGCAACTCCGCGCTTACGAGAATCAGCAGAAGCAGATACAGGACACGGAGGATTTCATCGAGCGTTTCCGCTACAAGGCCACCAAAGCCGTGCAGGTGCAGAGCCGCATCAAGCAACTGGAAAAGATAGAACGCATTGAGGTGGACGAAGAGGATAACTCGGCGCTTCGCTTGAAGTTTGTGTGCAGCAGCCGCAGCGGAAACTATCCGCTCATCTGCGAGGATGTGGCCAAGGCATACGGCGGGCATGTCATTTTTCATGACGTAAACCTGACCATCAACCGGGGAGAAAAAGTGGCTTTTGTGGGCAAGAACGGAGAAGGAAAATCCACGCTGGTGAAGTGTATCATGGACGAGATTACCGATTATACCGGGAAGCTGACGCTGGGCCACAACGTGCAAATCGGCTATTTCGCGCAGAACCAAGCCCAATTGCTGGATGGCGAACGGACGGTGTTCGACACGATAGACCGTGTGGCCGTAGGAGATATCCGGCTGAAAATACGCGACATACTCGGTGCTTTCATGTTCGGCGGCGAGGCTTCGGACAAAAAAGTGAAAGTGCTTTCGGGCGGAGAACGTACACGGCTTGCCATGATTAAACTGTTGCTCGAACCGGTGAATTTCCTGATTCTGGACGAACCGACCAACCACCTTGACATGCGTTCCAAGGATGTGCTGAAGGAGGCGATTCGTGATTTTGACGGCACGGTGATTATTGTCAGCCACGACCGTGATTTTCTGGACGGGCTGGCGACTAAAGTATATGAGTTCGGTGGAGGATTGGTGAAAGAACACCTTTGCGGCATCTACGAGTTCTTGCAAAAGAAACAACTGGAAAACCTCAATGAGTTGCAACCGGTATCTGCTTCTTCGGCAGGAGAAGCGGGAAGCACCGGTAAGGAAGGAAAGGCGGACGTAAAAGAAAACGAGACCGGCCGGTTCTCTGCGGCTAAACTCTCGTATGAGGAGCAGAAGGAACTCAACAAGAGATTGAAGAAGCTGGAACGCCGCGTGGCCGACTGTGAAGCGGAGATAGGAGAGATAGAATCGGCCATTGCCATCATAGAAGATAAGATGGCAACGCCGGAAGGCGCGTCGGACATGTCTCTCTACGAACAGCATCAAAAACTGAAATCCCGGCTCGACAGCGTGATGGAAGAGTGGGATGCGGCCTCTTCCGAATGGGAGGAGGCAAAACGGCAATGACGTTTTTATAACCTAATTTTTCATAGTATGAGGAAAAAACATTTACTACCCTTTGCGGCATTCTGCCTGATGGCGGCATCCTGCAATACAGGCAAGCAACAGGCCGAGCTTACGGCCGGCATTCAGCTTGCCAATCTTGACACAATGGCTCTGCCCGGTACCGACTTTTATCAATACGCTTGCGGCGGCTGGGTAAAAAACAATCCGATTCCGGCGGAATACTCTCAGTATGGCTCTTTTACCATTCTTGCGGAAAACAACCGCAAGCAGATACAAGGGCTTATCGAAGAGTTGGCGTCCGCTCCGCACGAAGCGGGCAGTGTGGCGCAGAAAATCGGCGATTTGTATAAGATTGTGATGGACAGCGTGAAGCTGAATCAAGACGGTGCGGCTCCCATTAAGGCCGAACTCGACAGGCTGGGCTCCTTGAAGGACACCAAACAAGTGTATGCGCTTTTGGGCGAACTGCAACGCAAGGGCATCGTGGCCTACAATATCCTCTATGTGGGTGCCGACGAGATGAACAGCAGCATGAATGCAGCCCAGACCTATCAGGCCGGTTTGAGCATGGGCGAGCGCGAATACTATCTGGAGAATGACGCCGCCACTGTGCGGATTCGTGAAGCATTCCGCACGCATGTGCAGAAGATGTTCCTGCTGGCAGGCTTTGACGAGGCGGTGGCCAAGCAGGGAATGGAAACGGTGATGGAGGTGGAAACACGCCTTGCCGAAGCCTACCGCTCGCGCACGGAGCTGCGCGACCCGCATGCCAATTACAACAAGATGTCCATGGAAGAGCTGAAGAAGAATTATCCAACTTTCGATTGGGATGCCTATTTGTCTGCCTTAGGACTGAAAAATGTGAAAGAAATCATCATCGGCCAGCCTGCTTCGTTGAAGGCTGCTGCCGACATCTTGAATACGCTTCCTGTGGCACGGCAAGGCCTTTACTTGCAGTGGAAATTGATTGACGCTGCGGCAAGTCGTCTGAACGATGCCCTGGCCGAACAGAATTTCGATTTCTACGAGCGCACCATGAGCGGCACACAAGAGATGCAACCCCGTTGGAAGAGAGCGGTGAGCACCGTGAGTGCGGCTTTAGGCGAAGCCGTGGGGCAGATGTACGTTGAGAAGTACTTTCCGGCTGCTGCCAAAGAACGTATGGTGGCTTTGGTGAAAAACTTGCAGGAGAGCTTGGGCGAACGCATAAAGAACCTGCAATGGATGAGTGACTCCACGAAAGTTAAAGCGCTGGAGAAATTAGTCACTTTCCATGTGAAAATCGGGTATCCGGACAAATGGAAAGACTATTCCACTTTGGAAATCAAGAACGATTCTTATTGGGCAAACATGGAGCGTGCCAGCGAGTGGGAACACGCTGAAATGATAGCCAAAATGGGTAAACCGGTAGACAGGGATGAATGGGGCATGACACCGCAAACCGTCAATGCCTATTACAATCCCACCACGAACGAAATCTGTTTTCCGGCAGGTATCTTGCAATACCCCTTCTTCGACATGAATGCGGACGATGCCTTCAATTACGGTGCCATTGGTGTGGTGATAGGTCATGAGATGACTCACGGATTCGATGACCAAGGACGCCAGTACGACAAGGACGGTAACTTGAAAGACTGGTGGACGGCTGAAGACTCCAAGCGTTTCGACGAGCGCACTCGAACGATGGTGAACTTCTTCGACAGTATCGAGGTGGCTCCGGGGGTACATGCCAACGGACGCATGACCTTGGGCGAGAACATTGCCGACCACGGCGGATTGCAGGTCTCTTATCAGGCATTCAAGAAAGCCACGGCTACCGCTCCGCTCGCTGTGAAAGACGGCTTTACGCCCGAACAACGCTTCTTCCTCGCATACTCCGGTGTGTGGGCCAACAATATCCGCCCCGAAGAGGTGCTGAACCGTACTAAAAGTGATGTCCATTCGCTTGGCAAGTGGCGTGTGAACGGTGCGTTGCCGCATATCGGCGCATGGTACGAGGCATTCAATGTCACGGAGAAAGATCCGATGTTCCTACCGGTAGAAAAGCGCGTTTCTATCTGGTAAGGCAAAAAAGATACTTATTGAGAAAGGCGGCAAACCGGTGACGGGTGTCGCCTTTTTTAATTATGCCTAATTTATTGTATATGAATGTATGTACGAATAAACAAAATTTGTAACTTTGCACATTCAGAATAGAATATACATACGCATACTTTTTAATACGCAAATCCATGTCTGAAACAAAAAGAATCAAAACAGCTTTGGTATCCGTTTACCATAAGGAAGGTTTGGACGAAATCATCACCAAACTACACGAAGAAGGGGTCGAATTTCTATCGACCGGAGGCACCCGACAATTTATAGAATCCTTGGGCTATCCCTGTAAAGCTGTGGAGGACCTCACTTCTTATCCTTCCATCTTGGGCGGACGCGTAAAGACGTTGCATCCGAAGGTTTTCGGCGGTATCCTTTGCCGTCGCGGATTGGAGCAGGATATGCAGCAAATCGGTAAATATGATATTCCCGAAATAGACCTTGTCATCGTCGACCTTTATCCGTTCGAGGCTACTGTTGCCGGCGGTGCCGATGAACCGGCCATTATCGAGAAGATAGACATAGGCGGTATCTCTTTGATTCGTGCTGCAGCCAAGAATTATGGCGACGTGGTTATCGTTGCTTCGCAGGCTCAGTATCAGCCGTTCCGCGATATGTTGATGGAACACGGCGCCGTTACTTCGCTCGAAGAACGCCGTTGGTTTGCCAAAGAAGCCTTTGCCGTTTCTTCCCACTACGACTCGGCCATCTTCAACTACTTTGATGCCGAGGAAGGCTCGGCGTTCCGCCAATCGGCCAATAATCAGAAAATGTTGCGCTATGGAGAGAATCCGCATCAGAAAGGTTACTTCTACGGAAACCTCGACGCCATGTTCGACCAGATTCATGGAAAAGAAATCTCTTACAACAACTTGCTCGACATCAATGCCGCCGTCGAGCTGATCGACGAATTCGACGATGTCACTTTCGCTATTCTGAAACATAACAATGCCTGCGGTTTGGCTTCCCGTCCCACCGTTCTGGAAGCATGGAAGGATGCCCTTGCCGGTGATCCGGTATCGGCCTTCGGCGGTGTTCTCATCACCAATGCGGTGATTGACAAGGCTGCTGCCGAAGAAATCAATAAGATTTTCTTTGAAGTGATTATCGCTCCCGATTATGACGTGGATGCGTTGGAAATCCTCGGCCAGAAGAAGAACCGGATTATCCTTGTGCGTAAACAGACGGCTCTGCCCAAGAAGCAGTTCCGCTCTTTGTTGAACGGTGTGCTGGTGCAGGACCGTGATCTGAAGGTAGAAACGCATGACGATTTGAAGACGGTTACCGCAAAGACGCCCACCGCCCAAGAAACGGAAGATATGCTTTTTGCGAATAAGATTGTGAAAAACAGTAAGTCGAACGCTATTGTGTTGGCTAAAGGCAAGCAGTTGCTGGCAAGCGGTGTGGGGCAGACCAGCCGTGTGGATGCGTTGAAGCAGGCCATCGAGAAAGCCAAGACTTTCGGGTTCGACCTGCATGGTGCCGTCATGGCAAGCGATGCTTTCTTCCCCTTCCCCGACTGTGTGGAAATAGCGGGCAACGAAGGAGTGACGGCCGTTATTCAGCCGGGTGGAAGCATCAAGGACGAACTGTCGTTTGAATATTGCAATGAACATGGCATTGCAATGGTCATCACAGGCTTCCGTCATTTTAAACACTAATTGTAATAACCTATAATAAAGTATCGTTAGATGGGATTATTCTCTTTTACTCAAGAAATAGCGATGGACCTTGGCACAGCCAATACCATCATCACCACGAATGGTAAGATTGTGGTGGATGAACCTTCGGTAGTGGCATTGGACCGTCGAACCGATAAGATGATTGCCGTGGGCGACAAGGCAAAGATGATGCACGAAAAGACCCACGAAAACATACGCACCATCCGTCCGCTTCGCGACGGCGTGATTGCGGATTTCTATGCTTGCGAACAGATGATTCGCGGACTCATCAAGATGGTGAATAACCGCAACCGCTTGTTCTCTCCTTCACTGCGCATGGTCATCGGCGTTCCTTCGGGAAGTACCGAAGTGGAACTGCGTGCCGTGCGCGACTCTGCCGAGCATGCCGGCGGACGTGACGTTTACCTGATTTTCGAACCGATGGCTGCCGCTATCGGTATCGGTATCGACGTGGAGGCACCCGAAGGAAACATGATTGTTGACATAGGCGGCGGTTCTACGGAGATTGCCGTTATCTCCTTGGGAGGTATCGTGGCCAACAACTCCATCCGTATTGCCGGTGATGATCTTACCGCCGATATTCAGGAGTACATGAGCCGTCAGCACAACGTGAGGGTCAGCGAACGTATGGCCGAGCGTATCAAAATAAACGTGGGTGCAGCACTGACCGATTTGGGTGAGGATGCACCGGAAGATTATATCGTTCATGGGCCGAACCGTATCACGGCATTGCCGATGGAGGTGCCCGTGTGCTATCAGGAAGTGGCGCATTGTCTGGAGAAGTCCATCTCCAAAATTGAGACTGCCATTCTGAATGCATTGGAGAATACTCCTCCCGAACTCTATGCCGATATTGTACACAACGGCATTTATCTGGCCGGTGGAGGCGCTTTGCTTCGCGGATTGGACAAACGTCTGACGGATAAAATAAACATCCCGTTCCACATTGCCGAAGACCCTCTGCACGCAGTGGCCAAAGGTACGGGCATAGCGTTGAAGAATGTTGAGCGCTTCTCGTTCTTGATGAGATGACGGACAACCCCATTCAATAGCTTGTCGATATGCGGAATTTACTGAACTTTCTTATTAAATACAATTACTGGTTCCTCTTTCTGTTGTTAGAGGTGACCAGTTTTGTTTTATTGTTTCGCTTCAACCGCTACCAGCAGAGTGTGTATTTCACCTCTGCCAATAGTGTGGCGGGAAAGATTTATGAAGTATCGGGAGGCATCACTTCCTATTTTCATTTGAAGTCGGTCAATGAAGACCTGCTCGACCGCAACATGTGGTTAGAGCAGCGTGTCTCTTTTCTGGAGAATACGTTGAGAGAGAAAGGACTTGATTCCGTGAAACTTTATAGCATGGCTCGGCTGGCTCCTGCCGAATACCGTATTTTCAAGGCGAACGTTATAAAGAACAGTCTGAATAAGGCCGATAACTACATTACCTTGAGCCGTGGAACGCTGGATGGCATCGCCCCTGAAATGGGAGTGGTGGATGCCAATGGGGTAGTGGGAATCGTTTATAAGACGTCTCCCCATTATTCGCTGGTGATTCCGTTGTTGAACAGCAAGTCCAGTATCAGCTGTAAGATTGTGGGCAGTGACTATTTCGGTTATCTGAAGTGGGAGGGAGGAGATTCCCGTTTCGCTTATCTGAAGGATTTGCCCCGTCATGCGGAGTTCAATCTGGGCGATACGGTAGTGACCAGCGGTTATTCGACCGTATTCCCCGAAGGTATTGTAGTGGGTACGGTGGATGACATGTCCGATTCGCACGATGGGCTTTCCTATCTGTTGAAGATAAAGTTGGCTACCGACTTCGGAAAAGTGAGCAATGTGCGTGTCATATCCCGTAGCGGGCAGGAAGAACAGAAGGCATTGGAAAAGGAGAAGGAGATGGAGTAATGGCGATCAGTTATTTACATAAGATAGGGTGGTTTATCGGTTTGGTGCTGTTGCAGGTGCTGATATTGAATAATGTGCATATCATGGGATATGCCACACCGTTTCTGTACATTTATTTAATACTGAAATTCGAGTCGGACGCTTCTCGCAATGAGTTGATGTTGTGGGCGTTCTTTCTGGGATTGACCGTGGATGTTTTTTCCGATACGCCGGGGATGAATGCGGCTGCTGCGGTGTTGCTGGCTTTCCTGCGACCTGTGTTCCTTCGTTTGTTCATTCCTCGTGATACGTTGGACGGTATTGTGCCTACTGTGCGTGCAATGGGCTTTTCGCCTTTCTTGAAATATTTGGTTGTCGGTGTTTTTGTGCATCATGGAATGTTGCTTGTTGTGGAGTTCTTTTCTTTGGCTCATATAGGAGCGCTGTTACTGAGGATTGCGACAAGCACGCTCCTTACGGTGGGATGCATTATGGCGGTGGAGGGGATTAGACGTTAGAAGTGAGGTGTTGGACATTAGACGTCAAGGATTGGCATAGAAGATTTTGATGTTGTAGCATGTAGGACAGATGAAGGATTATGTATTGGAGAAGCGGAAGTATGTGATAGGGGCGGTGGCTGTAGTTATCGTCTTCATCTATGTGTTCCGCCTGTTCGATTTGCAAATCATGACGGATGCCTATAAGAAGAATGCGGACAGCAACGCTTTTCTGAATAAGATACAATATCCTTCCCGGGGGGCAATCTACGACCGCAACGGCAAGTTGCTGGTGTTCAACCAGCCTGCTTATGACATTACGTTTATTCCTCGTGAGGTGACCGGTCTGGACACGTTAGACCTTTGCCGGACATTGAACATCACGATGGAGCAGTTTGAAAAGCGTATGAAGGACGTCAGAAACCGTTGGATGAATCCCGGTTATTCCAAATATACGCATCAGGTGTTCATGACCCAGCTTTCTGCCGAAGAGAGCGGGGTGTTTCAGGAGAAACTGTTCAAGTTCCCCGGTTTTTATATCCAAAGGCGTACCATCAGGCAATATACCTACAATTCTGCCGGGCATGCGTTGGGCGACATCGGCGAGGTGTCGAAGCGAGACATCGAGAAGGACGATTACTATATCCGGGGGGACTATATAGGGAAGCAGGGCATCGAGAAATCTTACGAGAAATACCTGCGGGGCGAGAAAGGTGTGGAGATTCTGCTTCGCGATGCGCACGGGCGTATTCAAGGACATTATATGGACGGGAAACTGGATCGCCCGTCCGTGCCCGGAAAGAACCTGACATTGGGCATAGACATCGACTTGCAGATGCTGGGAGAACGTTTGTTGCAACATAAAATCGGGTCTATCGTAGCCATCGAGCCGTCCACCGGTGAAATCCTATGCATGGTGTCTTCTCCTTCTTTCGACCCCCATCTGATGATTGGACGCCAGCGGGGAAAGAACCACAGCCTGTTGCAAGCGGATAAGCGGAAGCCGTTGTTGAACCGTGCCATCATGGGAACTTATCCGCCGGGTTCCACCTTCAAGACGGCTCAGGCTCTGACTTTCCTGCAAGAGGAGATTATCCATGAAGACTATCCGGCCTATCCTTGTTCGCATGGTTTCAATTACGGCAACCTCCATGTGGGCTGTCATGCTCACGGCTCTCCCTTGCCTTTGATTCCGGCCATTGCCACTTCCTGCAATTCTTATTTCTGTTGGGGATTGTTCCGTATGTTCAGCGACAAGAAGTACGGTTCGCCGCAGAATGCTATCACGGTGTGGAAAGATCACATGGTGTCTCAGGGCTTCGGCTATCGGCTGGAGGTAGACCTTCCGGGCGAGCAGCGCGGGCTGATTCCGAACGCCAAGTTCTACGACAGGGCCTATCGGGGTTCATGGAACGGACTGACCGTTATCAGCATATCCATCGGACAGGGAGAGATTCTCACCACTCCGTTGCAGATAGCCAACCTTGCCGCAACCATAGCCAACCGTGGACACTTCATCACTCCGCATATCGTGAAGGAGATACAGGACAACGAGTTGGACAGCATTTATCGCTTTCCGCGTTATCCCACCATCGACCGCCGGCATTATGAAGAGGTGGTGAAGGGGATGCGTGCCGCCGTCACCGGAAGCACGGGAAGCGCCACATGCCGCATGGTGGGTTCCATCTTGCCGGGGGTGGAAGCCTGCGGCAAGACGGGTACGGCACAGAACCGGGGAAAAGACCATTCTGTCTTTATGGGTTTTGCTCCTATGGATAAGCCCAAGATAGCCATTGCCGTTTATGTGGAAAACGGAGGGTTCGGTGCAGTCTACGGTGTGCCCATCGGCGCCATGATGATGGACCAGTATCTGCACGGAAAGCTCTCGCCGGCAAACGAGGCGTTGGCCGAAGAATTCAGTAACAGGGTAATATTGTATGGTGACGAGGAGAGATAGTATATGGAAATCATTGGATTGGGTGACGATTACCGTCTACCTGATACTGATTGTGTTCGGCTGGTTCAGTGTGTGCGGGGCGAGTTATGACTATGGCGACCGCGACTTTCTGGATTTCTCCACCCGTGCCGGCAAGCAGTTTGTCTGGATTATCTGTTCGTTCGGTTTGGGATTTGTGCTGCTGATGCTGGACGATTCCCTCTATGACATGCTTTCCTACCTTATATATATAGGGCTGATATTGCTGTTGGTGGTCACGATATTCATTGCCCCCGACACGAAAGGCTCTCGTTCGTGGCTCATTTTGGGGCCTGTGAGCCTGCAACCGGCGGAATTTGCCAAGTTTGCCACGGCCTTGGCCCTTGCCAAATACATGAGTGCCTACTCCTTTACGATAAGAAACTGGAAGAATGCCTGTATGCTGGCTTTCCTCATCCTGCTGCCCATGTTGCTCATCATCATGCAGCGCGAGACGGGTTCGGCGTTGGTCTATTCCGCTTTCTTCCTCATGCTCTATCGGGAGGGAATGCCGGGCGGGGTGCTGTTCGTTGGGCTGTGTGCCGTTGTCTTCTTTGTGGTGGGCATCCGTTTCGATGCGGTGATGATGGCCGACACTCCCACCCCGGTAGGCGAGTTTGCGGTGTTGCTGATGGTGCTGCTGTCTGCTGCCGGCATGGTATGGGTGTACGAGAAGAGGTGGGAGCCTGTGCGTAATATGCTGGCAGGTTCATTGGGGGTGCTTTTCATTGCTTACCTGTTATCGGAGTATGTGATGCACTTCAACCTTGTGTGGGTGCAGTGGGGGCTTTGCGCTCTGGTCATCGGCTATCTCTTCTTCTTGTCGTTGGGGCAGCGGCGCCTGTCTTATTTGCTGATAGGCTTGTTTGCGCTTGGTTCCGTCAGTTTCCTTTATTCTTGCGATTACTTCTTTAATAATGTGCTGGAGTCCCATCAACAGATGCGTATCAAGGTGGTGCTCGGCATGGAAGAGGACTTGGCGGGTGCCGGCTATAACGTGAACCAGTCGAAGATAGCCATCGGTTCGGGCGGGCTGACCGGTAAGGGCTTTTTGAACGGGACGCAGACCAAGCTGAAGTACGTGCCCGAACAAGACACGGATTTCATCTTCTGCACGGTAGGCGAAGAAGAGGGCTTTATAGGCTCTACGGCCGTGTTGCTTTTGTTCCTCGTCCTGATATTGCGGCTGATTACGCTTGCCGAACGACAGTCGACGACGTTCGGGCGTGTGTATGGCTATTCGGTGCTTAGTATATTCCTGTTCCATCTGTTCATAAACATCGGCATGGTGCTGGGGCTTACTCCGGTCATCGGTATTCCGTTGCCTTTCTTCAGCTACGGCGGTTCTTCGCTTTGGGGATTCACCATCCTGCTGTTCATCTTCCTGCGCATCGATGCGGGGCGTAACCGCAGACTTTAGGCGGCTGTCCGGCAGTTGCATGGTTTCTTTTTTCTTCGAACCCCCTCCCTCCTTCGCTCCGTTTCTCTATTTTGTTGTGTTCCTCCATCTCCTTTGTCGTTGTTGGTGAGGAGATGCCTGCAAACTTCTGCAAAGTTATTGCAGTGCTACTGCAAATATGCTTGCACTCTCACTGCAATATGGTTGCAGTGAGAGTGCAACAGGCTTGCAGCAGTACTGCAATGGCGTTGCAGTGACGCTGCAACGAGTTTGCAGTGGCACTGCATTGAGCATGCAGTGGAGTAAAGACAAGGATAGTGAGACCTCTGTCGGGAATCCTGCGAGACAAAGACAACGTTGAAGAGAAAGTTGCGGGGCGTATGCGCTACTTCCACAGCCTGATGCCGACATCGTTGATTCCCGGCAGAATGGAGTCGGGTAGCGTATGGGATATCTTGAAAAGGTATGTGCCGGGCTTCCCGATGCGGATATTGCCTGCGGGAAAGTCGGTCAGGTAGAGGCCTCCCCAACCGTTGCCTTGCCATGCTCCCGTCTTGTCGGCTAAAGTCAGTTGCAAGGTGTCTGCCGGAAGCGGGACGCTGTCGGGTGGAGTGCAGCAGACGGACAGGTTGAGGTTTTGGTAGGGATAGTTGTTGCGGTTCCGCACTTCTACGGAAAGCCGGTAGAGCGTGAGCGAGTCGTTAACCTCCGCCTTGAAGAATAGCGTGTCCGTGCGTTGCCAGCCCTTCGAGGGGAGGGGTTGGAAAGCATGATACACCGTTTGTCTATCGCAAGCAGTCCATAGGCTTGCGACAAACAACAGTATGATACCTTTCAGGCGGAGATTCCTATGCTTGAGCGGGTTTGTCATTGGCGGCAGGTCTTTCTCCTTGGGGTTTGGGAGTGTTGTTGCGGAGCGGCCGGCGGTTGTTGTTCTGCTGCTGCGGACGTTCGCCTTGTCTCGCTTCTTTCTGTCCGGGCTGTTGCCCTCCTTGTTTCTGAGAAGGCTGTCCCTGCTTGGGCTGCTGTTTTTGTCCGGCTGCCGACTGCCCTTGTCTGGCTTGCTCCTTTGCCCCGTTGTTTCGCAAGGCATCTTGCTGCTCTCCGTTCTGTGGACGACCGTTGCCGTTGTTGTTCTTCTTCTTTTTCTTGTTGCGGCCGTCGTTGTTCTCGCCGTTGTGCCTTCCGTTGTTTTCGCCTCCGTTTTTGTTCTTGCGGTTGCGGTCGAAGCGGGTGAGGCTTTCCTGCTCCAGCAAATCCACGGGTTTCTTGGCTTCGGGACGCTGGGAGTCTTCCGAGAGGCTGTCGGGCTTGATGCCCCGTTTGTTCAGGCCGATGATTTCAAAAGCGCGTCTGCCGCTGATGGTCACTAAGTTGGCAGGGATGTTCTTGTCGGTAGAGTAGGTAATCTGGTTGCTTAAGATATCCGCCTTGAAGAAGTAGAACACACCGTCTTTGGTTTCCAACTCAATCTCTCTGGAGGGCAGGCGCTTCTGTGCCTCGACGTAGCAATCCACTTCGTAGTTGAGGCAACATTTCAGCTTGGCACATTGTCCGGCAAGTTTTTGCGGGTTCAGCGAGATGTCCTGAAAGCGGGCGGCACTGGTAGACACCGAAACGAAAGAGGTCATCCACGTGGAGCAGCATAGCTCGCGGCCGCAGGGACCGATACCGCCGATGCGTCCGGCCTCTTGGCGGGCGCCGATTTGCTTCATCTCGATGCGCACGCGGAAAGCATCGGCAAGCACTTTGATGAGTTGCCGGAAGTCCACGCGTTCGTCGGCAATGTAGTAAAAGATGGCCTTGTTGCCGTCTCCCTGATACTCCACGTCTCCTATTTTCATGTTAAGCTGGAGGTTCAGGGCTATCTGTCGTGCCCTGATCATGGTGGTGTGCTCGCGCTCTTTCGCCTCGTTGTATTTCTCCATATCCACCGGTTTGGCTTTGCGGTAGATACGTTTGATGTCGGTTTCCGACTTGATGTTGGCCTTGCGCATTTGGAGCGGCACGAGGCGTCCCGTCAGAGTCACCACACCGATGTCGTGTCCGGGATTGGCCTCTACGGCAACGATGTCTCCTTTCTCCAGCTCTATCTTGTTGCTGTTGCGGAAATATCCCTTACGGGTGTTCTTGAACTGAACTTCCACCAGATCGTTTTCTTCGGTGTTGCCGGGTATGTCGGCCAGCCAGTCGTAGGTGTTCAGTTGCTTATCCTGTTTGCCGCAACTCTTGCAGCACAGTTTTCCGCTTCCGTTATATAGTTTGTATTCCATCTCTTTATATATTATTTTTTTGACTATTTGGTTTATTTATTGTTTCAATGCTTTTTCGTCCGGTGCTTCCGCTTGTTGTTACTGCTTCAGCAATACAATCATCTTCAGCGAGAAATCGAAAAACACCATGCGTGCGTTTACGTTCTGCTCGATGTGTATCTGGGCTTCGCTCAGTTCGTTCATGATGCCCGTCACGTTTCGCTCGTTGACGAACGGGGCAAAACGGGTGGCGAAGCTCTGTTCGGGCACGGTCATGTAGTTCATCTCCTTCCGGTGCAGGTTGTAGATGAAGTTTTCCCGTATCATGCGCTGGCAATATTCCAAGAAGTTCTTTTGCCGTTCGCGCCCCATACCGGCCACTTGTTCGCTCCATTGCTTCATCTCCCGTATCTTGCGTTGGTAAGAGAGGCGCATCAGGCTGACGAAGAGGTTGAAAAACAACTCGTTCTCTTCGTTCAGATGAATGGTTTCCAATGCTTTGATGAAGTTTCCGTTGGCCAGATGGGCAATGGCTTCGCTGTCTGCCTGTTGCACGCCGTACTTTTCTCGCAAAGCTTTCGCTATGTCCGTTTCCTCAATCAGAGGAATGTTGAAGCGCTGTGTGCGGCTGATGATGGTGGGCAGAATCATTTCGGGAGTCTCGGAAACCAGCAGGAATACGGTTTTTTCCGGTGGCTCCTCCAACAGTTTGAGCAACTTGTTGGCACAGGCTTCATGCAGCTTTTCGGGTAGCCATACGATGGTTGTCTTATATCCTCCTTCGCTCGACTTCAGGCTGAGCTTGCGGATTATCTCGTCACTTTCTTTGGCGTAGATGATGGCCTGCCCGTTCTCCGCTTCCATCTCGTTCAGCCAATGGTTGAGGCCGAAATAAGGAGTGGTAAGCATCAAGTGCCGCCACTCGGCGATGTAGTCGTCGCACACCTCTTTTTTCCCTTTGGCGTTCTTCACGATGGGAAACATGAAATGAACGTCGGGGTGCACCAGTTTGTTCCACTTCACGCACGAGGGGCAAGTGCCGCAGGCATCCGTCTCCGTGCGGTTGGGGCAGCAGATGTAGCGGGCGTAGGCCAGTGCCAACGGCAGTTTGCCGACTCCGGGAGGGCCGCAGAAAAGTTGCGCATGCGGGATGCGTCCTTCTTGTACCTCCTGTATCAGCCTTTGCTTGGCGGCTTCTTGTCCTATTACATCATTAAAACCGAACACGATATTTATATTGTTTGCTGTTTGATAATCTACGATTTACTGTTTGCGTGAGAAAGCCGGTTAATAAATCTGCCGGGCCACTTCCTTTATGCTGTCCGTGGCACCTACGGAATAGAAGTGCAGGCTTGGCACACCCTTTGCTATCAGCTCCTTGCATTGCTGCACGCACCATTCGATGCCCACCTGTTGCACCTCCTTGTCGCTTTTGCATTTCAGCACCTCTTTGGTCAACTCTTCGGGCAAGTCTACCTTAAAGGTTTTGGGTATCATGTTGATTTGCGACAGTTTCTTGAGGGGCTTGATGCCCGGAATGATGGGGATGGTGATGCCTTCGAGGCGGGCGCGTTCCACAAAGTCGAAGAACTTGCGGTTGTCATAGAAAAGCTGGGTGACGGCATATTCGGCTCCGGTTTCCATCTTCTTCTTCAGCCAGTAGATGTCCGTATGTATGTTGGGCGCCTCTTCGTGTTTCTCCGGATAGCAGGCCACACCGTAAGAGAACGGTGTCTTGGTGATTTTCATCTCGGAGCCGTCCACAAATATGCCCTTGTTGAAGTTGTTGATTTGCTCTTGCAGTTCGATGGCGTGGTGATATCCGTTGCCTTCGGGGGTAAACGCGGACTCGTGCTTGGCCTTGTCGCCACGCAGCACCAATAAATCCGTGATGCCCAGAAATTGCAGGTCGAGCAATACGTATTCCGTATCTTCGCGCGTGAATCCGCTGCAAAGGATATGCGGCACCATGGTGATGTTGTATCTGTTCTGGATAGCGGCGGCTACGGCAACCGTTCCCGGACGGCGGCGCAAGCGGTTGCGTTGGTACAATCCGTTGCCAAGGTCTTTGTACACATACTCGCTGCGATGGGTGGTGATATTGATGTATTTGGGGTCGAACTCCCGTAGCGTATCGATGGTTTCGTACAGCTTTTCGATTCCGGTTCCTTTCAACGGCGGCAATATCTCGAAAGAAAAAGCTGTCTTTTCATGACTGTTTATCAGGTCTATTACTCTCATTTCTTTTTCGTTGTTTTTTGTCCTTGTGGCAAAAACATTACACATTGGGACAAAAATACGAAAAAGAAATGATATATGTTGACACAGAAGCCTCTATTCTTTGATACAGCGTATGGAAAGGGCTTTATAGTACTCTTGCCCGGTGATGTGGGCAGGCTGCCTGATGAATTCATCGCTTTCACCCAAAAAATATACAGTGTTCTCCGAAAGGGTGTTTCGGGTCTTGTCCCAGCTCCAGAAAGCGGTCATCTTCTGTGCGCTGTAATGTGCTCCTTTATACCACATCCCCACCGGAAAAGCGTTGAACCGGGCACGGTTGTTTGTCGGCAAGGGTTCTCCGGATATCATTGTTTGCCACTCTCCGGCTTTCAAAACAGAGGCGTCATTGCCGAGATACTCCTTTAGTGCTTCCCAGTCTTCGTCCGAAGGAATCTTCCATCCTTCAGGGGCTAATTCTCCTGCCAATATGGCTTCGCCGTTGTAAAAATAAATGGTAAGTCCGTCCGGTTTGTAATAGCCGGCTTTGTCTTTGCCTAATGCGGTCTGTTGGCTCAGGTTCGTCCCGTTTCGGTAGCTTGTGGCACGTAGTTCTTTTCCCATCCAGTATTGTTTTCCTATCTTGGTGATGGGATACTGGTCTATGACTCCTTTTCTTATGTCCAACAAGGTATGGCTGGCCACATTCACTTTGACGGCATTTCCCGGTTTCTTCAAAGACAACTTATGGGCGGCATCTATGTAAAGTTTATCGACGGAAGCGGTATCTCCTTGAGTGTAAGAGAAACCGTGGCCGTATGTGTTCCAACTTATTTTTCCTCCACAGATGTTGTCGGTGCAGTCCATGAGTTGCAATACAATGCCGTTGCTTAAATCGGCTTTTTCGTTTTCTCCCATAGGATAGGCTGTGAGGGCTCTGGAGGTTAGCGTCCCCGACCTAAGATATTCTTGGCAAATTTCTGCCACAGGCATTCCTTCGTGATAGACCCTGTAAATATTGGATTGTGAAAAAGAGAGTGCCGAGAGATGTATGGCGGTATAGTCGGCCGTGTTGTCGGTTTCAATGGCTTCCATGTTCTCCCAAGCCTTGATTTGTCCGGCAAATCCATTCAGTATGTTGCTGGTGCTTTGTATGGCAGACACATTGATGGGACATTGCATGTTGCTCCCTATCTTCATGCTTGGTATGGCGCAACTGTATAGCCGTCCGCTCCATTCAATGATGAAAAAATGCTTCCCATCCTCTATGGCCTGCGGTATGATGATGATTTCCTTTCCCACAAGCTTGTTGTCTTTCACGATCCATTCGCCGGAGGCTATAATGTCTTTTGTTCCTTCGAGATTGGCGAATGTGCCGTCTTCCAGATTATAGTCGGCAGATGTTTTGAATCCGGTTGCAATGATTCTCGGGTTGGCTTTCAACAAGTTTCCGGCCGTATTGTCAGTGTCGGGAATGAGTGTGATGGTGAGTTTGGCAAGTTTGTGCTGGAATTCGAGTGCCACCGTTTTGTTCTTACCGGTGATATTCTTTGCCGTAGCCACTAAAAAATCGCTCTGCGAGCGGTTCTTCTCATTACTCTGATCGGTCTGCACCGATACGGGAAGGGTGGAAGTGCCCTCCGGCACACCTTCAGCTTGATAAGGATAATAACTGATGAAATTCAGTGGCACATCCCCTTCGGGATAAAATACGGTTTTCTTCGGAACGAGCGTAGAGCCTTCGGTATACTCCAAAGGCAGATTGTTGATGTATCGCTTCCCTTTGATGGAACTTGACGAGGTAGTGGCGATGAGTCCCATTTGGTCTCCTTTTTCAAAAAGGTTACCGGTTACTTTGGTGGTTGCTTTTTTTATCTTGACGGAAAAGGAAATGGGGATAGTTCCTTCTTCCAATTCCATCTCTGCATCTTCGCCGATGCTGTTTACACATGCGGTATTGCAAAAAACAATACTGCAAAGCAAGGTTGTACGGATTAACCTTGTCAAGAAGCTGTGTTTTTTCATTGTTTTAATAGTTCGTAGATGACCGGTAATATACCATCTTACGCTTTTGGATGCTGATTACAGGCATCGTACTGAGCGGAAGGTGCTTTTAAAATGTGTTTCTTCTCGCGTTATTTGTTAGTAAACGGTTGCAAAAGTAATTAAATATGTTAAATGGCAAGGAGCAAGCCTATAAAATCTTTTATTATTTATTGATTGCACTTTGATTTTTTACCTAACTTTGACCCGCTAAAATCGTAAATAGTAATAAGTTAAATCATTAATATCATTCCATGCCTTTAAATTTACCCGATAAGCTGCCCGCTATCGAGTTGCTCAAAGAAGAGAATATTTTTGTTATCGACAACTCTCGGGCAACCCAACAAGATATCCGGCCTTTGCGCATTGTCATCCTGAACTTGATGCCGTTGAAGATTACAACGGAGACCGACCTGGTACGTTTGCTATCCAATACCCCTCTTCAGGTGGAAATCTCGTTCATGAAGATCAAGAGCCATACCCCTAAGAATACCCCGATAGAACATATGAAGGCATTCTATACGGATTTCTACAAGATGCGTGGCGAGAAGTACGACGGTATGATTATTACCGGTGCCCCGGTGGAGCAGATGGATTTTGAGAAGGTGTCTTATTGGAATGAGATGACCGAAATATTCGATTGGGCGCGTACGCACGTAACATCCACCCTCTATATCTGTTGGGCGGCTCAAGCCGGACTTTACTATCACTACGGTATTCCCAAATATCCTTTGGAAAAGAAAATGTTCGGTATCTTCGCACATCGCACCTTACTTCCGTTGCATCCTATCTTCAGAGGATTTGACGATGTGTTCCACGTACCTCACAGCCGCCATACCGAAGTGCGCAGGGAAGACATCCTGAACGTGCCCGAACTCACTTTGCTTTCCGAATCGAAGGAGGCCGGCGTATATATGGCCGTGGGGCGCGGTGGACGTGAGTTCTTTATAACCGGTCATTCGGAATACTCCCCGTTGACGTTGGACACGGAATATCGTCGTGATTTGGCTAAGGGATTGCCCATCGAAGTTCCTTGCAACTATTATGTAGACAACGATCCCGACAAGGAAGTGCTGGTGCGTTGGCGTGCCCATGCCAATTTGCTGTTCTCCAACTGGCTGAACTACTTCGTATATCAGGAAACTCCATATAATATAGAAGAGATTGAATAATACCGGCAGTGCCGGAGGAAAATACCAGATTTCCTCCGCTCTTGTAGCTGAATAGTATGGTTAAACAGAGAAAAATAGAGTTGCTGGCTCCGGCAAAGAATCTGGAGTGTGGCATTGAGGCGGTCAACCACGGGGCGGATGCGGTATATATCGGTGCGCCTAAGTTCGGTGCCCGTGCTGCGGCAGTCAATTCGTTGGAAGACATTGCGGCATTGGTGGCGTATGCCCATTTGTACAATGTTCGTATATATGTCACGGTCAATACCATTCTGAAAGAAGAAGAACTGGAGGAGACGGAAAAGATGATTTGGGCCTTATACCGTGTGGGTGTAGATGCATTGATTGTGCAGGACATGGGTATCACCCGGTTGAATCTGCCTCCTTTGCCTCTCCATGCAAGCACGCAGATGGACAACCGCACTCCTGAGAAAGTACGCTTCTTGGCCGAAGCAGGTTTTCGTCAGGTGGTGTTGGCACGCGAACTTTCTTTGCGCGAGATAGGGCAGATTCATGCTGCTTGTCCTACGGTGCCGCTCGAAGTGTTTGTGCATGGAGCATTGTGTGTGAGTTATAGCGGGCAATGCTATGTCAGTCAGGCCTGTTTCGGACGCAGCGCCAATCGCGGAGAGTGTGCACAGTTTTGCCGGTTGCCATTCAGCCTGCAAGATGCGGACGGGAAGACGATTGTCCGTGACAAGCACCTGCTTTCCTTGAAAGACCTGAACCAAAGCGAGGTGTTGGAGAGCTTGCTGGATGCCGGAGTCACTTCCCTAAAGATAGAAGGACGTTTGAAAGACGTTTCTTATGTGAAGAATGTGACGGCCGCTTACCGTCAAAAACTGGATGCTGTCTTTGCACGCCGTCAAGAATATGCCCGTGCCTCTTCGGGTACGTGCCGTTTTGATTTTAAGCCCCAATTGGATAAGAGTTTCAGTCGCGGCTTTACCCATTATTTCCTGCAAGGACGTGAACAAGGCATTGCGTCGTTCGATACTCCGAAGTCGTTGGGCGAAGAGATGGGGAGCATGAAGGAACTGCGTGGCAATTACCTCACGGTGGCCGGGGTAAAACCCTTCCATAATGGGGATGGAGTCTGCTTTTTGGACGAACAGGGGCGTTTGCAGGGCTTTCGCATCAACCGGGTGGATGGCAACAAGCTTTATCCGGCGGGAGAGATGCCCCGCATCAAACCGCGTACTCCTCTTTACCGCAATTTCGATCAGGAATTCGAGCGTCTGCTCACCCGCAAGTCGTCCGAGCGCAAGATTCGCGTCTGCTGGGAATTGGCCGATACGGCTTTTGGCTTCAGCCTGACCATTACCGACGAGGACGACAATCGGGTGACGCTCTCTTTCCCTTACTCGAAGGAAGAGGCGCGTACCCCACAGGCGGATAACCTGCGTGCGCAGCTTGTCAAGTTGGGCAATACGCCATTCGAAGTGGGCGGTACTCTCTCCGGTGAAGGCTCGGACATTGAGTTGAATTTTTCCCGTAACTGGTTCTTGCCGGCTTCTGTTGTGGCAGACTGGCGGCGTCAGGCAGTGGATAAACTGGTGTCGGTACGCCGCATCAACTATCGCCGTGAAACGGCAGTCTGGAAGTCTACCAAGCATGCGTTCCCGACAACATCGCTGACCTATCTGGGCAATGTGATGAACAATGCCGCCCGGAACTTTTATCTGGATCATGGTGTCTCTTCCGTGGCTCCTGCCTACGAAGCACAGGCTGTTCCGGATGCTGCGCTCATGTTCTGCAAGCATTGCCTGCGTTTCAGCATGGGTTGGTGTCCTACCCACCAGAAAGGACGCTCGCCTTACCGCGAGCCATATTATCTGGTCGGGACGGATGGCAAGCGCTTCAAGTTGGCGTTCGATTGTAAAAATTGCCAGATGAAAGTCTATGCAGAGTAGGGAAGTGAAATATCAGGGACGGCGATGCCTTAACCGTGTGCGCAGTGCAGAGAAAAGCTTGCGCAGGGTCATGGTTTGGATACTTTTGCCGTTTCTCTCTTTGCCGGCAGCGTCCTGCCACTATTCCCGTCCGAATCTGGAGGATGAGCGTTTGAACGCGAATACCCGCGACTCGCTCACTTATCTCTTCGAGCGCCACTATACATGGAATGCGAATATGGAAGTGCGTGCCGACTCCGTCAATCTGGCATGTCTGCCGGTGAAGGACTGCTACAACATGCTGTATAAAGGCGATAGGGTGGTTGTGGCAGAGTTTGCCGTTCATCCGGCCGATAGCGTGGATAGCATTTGGGTGAAGCTGGCTCACTCGCAGGAGATTCAGGGCTGGTTGCGAGAGTCGGAAATGATGCGTGCATTTGTTCCCACCGACAGCATTTCGCAGGCTATTTATCTTTTCAGTGATACCCATGCCTCTTATTTCATAGCTGTTTTTGCCCTGTTTGTGCTGGTCTGGCTTTTCCGCACTTTCCGGCGTAAGCAGCTCAAACTGGTTTACTTCAATGATATAGACAGTGTCTATCCGTTGCTGCTTTGTTTATTGATGGCATTCAGTGCCACGGTCTATGAGTCCATGCAGGTCTTTGTGCCCGAAACATGGCAGCATTTCTATTTCAATCCCACCTTGTCTCCTTTCAAGGTGCCCTTCATCCTTTCTGTTTTTCTGATGAGCATTTGGCTGTTCATCGTGGTGCTACTGGCTGTTCTGGATGATTTGTTCCGCCAACTCTCTCCGTCGGTGGCCGTATTCTATCTGTTGGGATTGGCTTCGTGCTGCATCTTCTGTTATTTCTTCTTTATTCTGGCTACACATATTTATATAGGCTATCTGTTTCTGGCAGCTTTCGTGTGGGTGTTTTTCAAGAAACTGCGTTTGTCGTTGGCCGCTTCGCGCTACCGTTGCGGCAAGTGCGGACAGAAGATCCGGGAGAAAGGCATCTGTCCGCACTGTGGTGTTATGAATGAATAGATAGGATTTAGAAACGGCATCGTAGTTCCACTCCTGCCCGGATGGGGCTTCCTTTTTGTTGCAGTCCGTTACCCATGCTTTCAAAGTAGAAGGCTGTATAGTCTCTGTTCAGGGCATTGCGCACCCAGAAGTCTATCTGTCCGTTGCCTTTCTGGAAACTGATGCGTCCGTTCAGTGTGCCGTAAAAGGCTTGGCTCGCTGTATTTGCTTCGTTCCAGTAGATGCGTCCTGCCCCGGTGTAGTTGACGTTCAGCCGGATGCGGTCCAATAAGCATCCCGGATTGATGCGGAAGATATACTGTCCGCCTATGTTCATCGTATGCTTGGGCACGAACGGGGCATAATTGCCGTTATAGCTGATTGTCTGGAGGTTGCTGTTCACGGTGGTATAGTCCTTGAATGTGGCATACGTATATCCATAGCCGGCGTTCAGTGTAAGCTCCGTGGTGACGGCAACGGCCAGTGACGCTTCCGCTCCGAGGCTTCGGCTTTTTCCGGCATTCACGGTTTCGCGTCCCAATCCGCTTTGGGCAAAGTGAGATATCTGTTGGTCTTTGGTGTCCATCAGGAAGAAAGAGGCGTCTGCCTGCAAGCGTCCGCCTGCAAGGTTCAGGTGCGTACCTATTTCATAGTTCCATGTCTGTTCGGGTTTATAGATCACGGCTGTCTGTACATCGGGCTTCCGGCCTCCGGAGGGCATGTTTTTGTTTACCAGTTCTTTGTAGTTATCGGGAACTCCGGGCAGGATGGCTTCTTTGGTCTGTTGCATCATGTCGCTTCTCAGGCTGCTTTGCAGCAAGTCCGAAAACATCTGTATGTTGTATCCGCCCGAACGATACCCCTTGCTCACGGTGGCATATACATTGCCTTTATTCTCTTTGAAGTCATATTGCAATGCTATCTTCGGCAGCAGTTGCAAGTAATCCTTGTCGAGAGAACCTTTATAGCCTGACACGACGGTCATCGGTGTTTCGGGCATCATGGCAATCTCTCTGACTACGGTTTCGCCCCTCTTCATTTTTCCTTGGATGGCCACGGTGTAGTCCATCGAAGTGGCTGAGTTGTATTCCAGTTTCATCCGTTCATAATCCAAACGCAATCCGGCAGTGAGCGAAAGCCCGCTGATTCCGAACAAGTCTTTGAAGGTAGATTGATGGAAGATGGCTCCGTTCATCAAAGGAGTATCGAAATCGCCGTTGATGTGCATCAAGGGACTTGTTATGTTCAGAGAGGGCAAGATGCCCATGCTCATACCCTGTCCCATAGGCACGTCGATCGAAGGTATTACCGCTCCGAGCATCCCTTTTAACATCCTCATTCCGTCTTGGCCGAAGTTCACCGGTCCTGCCGTACGCAGCCACTGATAGAAACCGAAGGCTCCCGTTGTCCATTGCCAACGGCGTCCGGGTTTCGATTTGAGAACAATCTCTTCGCTGAGGGCGTTCATCTTCTGTTTCTGTTCGATGTTGAAGATGGCCGAGGGCGTAAAGTCCTGATCCATGAACATGCGGTCTTTCAGAAACTGGTAGCCGGTGACGGCACTCAGGATGAAGTTACGGGTCTGGTATTCCAAGTTCAATCCTGCATTCAGCAGGTTGCGATAGTAGCTGCTACGTTCGTTGTTGGCTATTTTCCCGATGTAGGGCTTCAGTGCCTCACTTTGTTTTCCGGCGTTCAGGCTTCCCATGTAGTAATAAGGATATCCGTTCTGGTCGCTATATTCGTAGCTTACGTTCAGGTCAATCTTCCAGTTCTCGGAAGGGAGGCAGATGGCGCGGATGCGTCCGCCTGCGGCTTGTCCTTTGTCTGCTTTTTCGTTTCTTACGCTGTTGCGGAAAAATCCTCCCTGATAGTCGTAGAACCCTCCGGCCGAGAAGGCTAATCGTTCTGAAATCCGGTGATAGTGGGTGATGGAGGTGTTGTAAACATTGTGCGTGCCTGCTCCCATGCGGAAATCCGTTCCCTGATAGGAGAAGGGCGATTTGGTGTGTATCTTGATCAATCCTCCCATGGCGTTGCGGCCGTACAGTGTACCTTGCGGACCGCGCAGCACATCGATGCGTTCCACGTCTGCATAGCTGAAGTCGAATGCCGACTTGTCTATGTAGGGCATATTGTCCACATAGAGGCCTACCGATGGAGTATTGATGCGCGACCCTATTCCGCGGATATATATGGCGGAGGTCAGACGTGAACCATAGTCGGGAATAAACATATTGGGTACAAGCGCTGTCAGGCTCTTGATGGATTTTACTTGCGAGTTCTGCATGTCTTGTTGCGAAAGCAGGGTCACGGAGGTAGGCTGTTCACGCAGTTTGCGGTTTTCTTTGGGGGCTGCAATGACAACTACCTCTTCCACATCTACTACTTTTAGTGTGTCCGGCTCATTTGCCGACACGATTCCGGCGGTCAGCAGCGCAAGGAATGAAATAAATAATCTGTATCTGTTCATAAGTCATTATAATTTTGGTTGCAAAGTAACGGCTATTTGCCGGGATGTGCAATCCTCATTTATAAGGATATGTATAAGTCCGGCATCTTCAAAATCATGTCGGTCATTTGCCATTGCACTAAATCCTGTTCAATGGCAGGTTTCTTTTCTTTGTTTAAGGCTCACCTTTTATTTTTGCATGTGCATTATCAATCCTATAAATCCATGATACGCATGTTCAGTATTCTATCTTATTTCAGAAAGGCGGACGGACTCCGGAGAGTAAGTTCCGCCGGCAAAAGGGAGAAGGAAAAGAAAGTAAGGAACGTAATTAAGGAGCGGAACGCCGTCCCCACGCTTTCGGTTTTCACCGGTGCGGCATCCCGTGGCGTGAGCCGTTCCACGGCCGATAACTACCGCACGGCCGTGCGCTCTTTCGTCCGCTTCAACTCCGGCAGGGACGTGCCGCTTTCGGCGCTCGATGCCGAGACCCTGCGCCGCTACGAGCGTTGGCTTCGCGACCGGGGCGTGTGCCCCAACACCTCCTCGTGCTACCTGCGCTCCCTGCGCGCCATCTACAACAAGGCGACCTCTAAGCGGCTCGTGAAGGACCGTGCGCCGTTCAAGGGCTTGTTCACGGGCAACGAGCGCACCGTCAAGCGTAGCATCGGGGCGGAGGAGGTGCGCAGGCTGGTCCTCTCCCCCTTTCCCCCTCCCTGCGGGGGAGGAAAGGGGAAA